>Ga0233432_10001548_pt1 | contig 22194 bp, 10 predicted proteins | sample SI_122_August201_6_FD_179870 | JGI IMG/M metagenome (GOLD analysis project Ga0233432, IMG submission 179870) | Seawater microbial communities from Saanich Inlet, British Columbia, Canada - SI_122_August2016_10_MG | ecosystem: Environmental > Aquatic > Marine > Inlet | place: Canada: British... | reverse complement strand
TACACTACTTCTATCAATTTCGTCGTGCAATGGGCGTTCATAATTACCAATTTTAAATTGATCGTTAATAAACAATTCGCCTGTTGCATCAAATACACCATTTTTATCGTTAGCATAAATTACAAGTTTACCTAGTTCGTTACGTGAATATACAACTGTAGCGTTACCAGTAGAAGTAGTTACTCTTACGCCTTCATCAACAATTGATGTAACTGCTGAAGGTACAGTATTGCTTGCTACTACTGTCGTTTCTCCGCTAGTATAAGTAATATTTCCGCCACCGTCGACTCCAGTCTTAAATATACCCGAAATATCTATAACTTGTATTACGTTGTTATTAATTTGTTTTACTGTTCCTACAACAGTATTGTTTTCTTGCCTTATAATATCACCAACATTTACAGCATTAGGAAGATTTCCTGCTAGTGTTAATTCTACAGGAATATTAGGAATGTTTACAGGATCTAAAACATAAAATACATCAGTAATCTTACGTCTAATAGTATGAACATCAGACGTTAAAAATGTTTTCCAAGGAATGCCAGGTTCTGTAATATTGCTAAACGGAGTTTCAATTTGTCTTATTGTTCCCTGTATAGTGCCGTCACCTAAATTTAAGTTTCCGGCGGCAGCTCCAATCGGCTGTCCTGAAAATCCTATATTTGCATTTACTCTTTGTAATAATGCAGAATCTTCATATAACTCAATTTGCTGTGCTGAAATAACTTTAACAAAATATGTTCTGTTTTCTAAGCCTTTAACACCTTGCTGTTGAATAGTATCATACGGAACATTAACATTACTATTATCAAATTGTCCAGTATCAGGTAACACAATGTTATCATTTGGTACGTCGGTAATTATTATTGTATCAGCATCAGACAACCCGTGATCTGTTTGTGTAATTAGTTTCATTGGCGATGTCATATCAATTCCAGTAATATTAACACCAGAATTATTACCATAAGCATTTGATAAATCATTCCAATCTAAATACAACCTGTCTCCAATATTACTTCCTTCATAAGAATCAATCGGAGCTCTTACTAAAATATGATCAGTTGACACTGCTAATGGTAAATCACCCATTGCAAGTGTAGGGAAGTCTGCATAAGAATTATGAACTTTGTATAGTTCTGAACGCCAGCGGCTTGCGCTGTCAAAAGAACCAAATACTATATTATCAGTATTACCTTTTACGCTTCTTCTTGATTTATATAGTCCACCTTCATATTGTACAATAGCACCTAATTTATAATCACTTGTGAGTGTAAAGTTGTCTTTAAATGCACTTTTAACATATGTTGCCTCTGGAGCACCAACAACAATATATTCTCCATCTGGACTCATTGCAACACTAGATCCAAACTTACTTGCGCCGTTGTCAAAGTTTGTAATTGGTTCTAGTGTTTGGTGTGGTTGCAGTGTTCCATAAACTGTGCTGCCATCCTGCTGTCGCTTGTATATGTGAACTTTGCCTTCACTATTTTCTGGAGAGCCAATAGCAACAAAAGTGTTTGTAGTATCAGCAGCAATTGATTTACCAAAACTTGTATTTGATTGTGTTGGATTTATAACATCTTCATCTAAATCGTATGCAGGAGATGATTGTATTACATTCCATCTACCTTTGTCGTCAGCACTATCAATCCAAATCTTTTCCTTAGTTGCAATATCTCTTTGTGCGTACTCATTTGCATCTTCTAATTTAGAAACACGATTGGAAACAAATGTTGTTAAAATTCCTACTGTACTGCCGTCTGATTCTTCTACACCTGTAAAAGCTACATCACCTAAGTCTATATCAATTCTATTTACAGAACTACTTAATACTTTATAAAATCCGTTAAGATCAGTAATATTTTGTATTCCAATAAAGTCGCCTTCTTTAAAGTTGCTTATTTTATCAAGAACTAATGTGCAAGCATTTCCATCAGGTATTGCATCTATTATAGTATAGTTTGTATCGATATGTTTGTATACATTCCATTCTTGATCTTCAAATGTTACCCAAACATATTCATTTCTGTCAAAATCTGTTATATCTAAATTTAAAATTTCATCTTTATTAGTTACAATAAAATTAACATCATCTTCTCTTACATATCCAGCAGTTTTAATCGGAGTTTCTTCAACATATGCTGTTGGAAATGGCTTTCCGTTATAATCTTTAGGAGCAACATATACACTAGACGGTAATTGACGGTATATTAAATCTGAAACATCATCAGGTATTATACTTGTTAATAATATTGGCTGAGGACTTAATCTAAATTGTTCTTCGTCTAATAAAAATTCAAGTTCTTCATATCCGTCAGCTGCACCGTACTGTCCTGTTCTAACAGCCCACTCTTCATAAAAATTTAAACTTTCTTTATCTACTGCGCCGAGTGCATCAAACAGTTTAGTTAATGCGTTTTTAGTACCTTTGTCAGCAATAAAGCCTTGATAAAATTTATACTGACTAACATCGTCATTAATAATATTTGCTAGATAATCACGCTTTTGATAACCAATTAAATGCTGTGCAACTTCTTGCTGACTAACATCAAAGTTATCAGTGTCTAAATCGTAGAAGTCTGCAAACTGATTAGTTTTGTATTCTAAATTAGTTAATAGTCCCGGAGTTGGTTTTTCATCTAATCTATACCAGTTCTTAGAAACAAATACTTCGCTACCAGTTATTTTTTTAGTTGCAGTGTAATAGTATTCTTTGTATTTAACTACGTCACCAATTGCATAATCTTTCCAAGGTGTCCATTCTGTTACTACTGCTTGGTCGTATATAAATCCTGGAATATTTAATCCACCAGACCAATCAGCAGTTCTGTATCCTAATACACGAATTCTTTCTTGTCTATAACCAGGTTCTAGATCGTAAATAGTGTCCTTAAACGCTGTTTCATTATCTAAAATTACTACGTGTTCTTTTTGAACTAATGGAAGTTTTATTGCGTAAATTCCGTCAGCAGTATTTTTAACAGTGAATAAAAACTCATTGTCGTTAGTTCTTAAAATATTACAAAATTCTGATTTTAGTTTAGTTCCGTCTGCCTTTACAAGTCCGTAATCATAAAATGTATCAAATACGTCATCAACAACTGCATCACTACGTTTAAACTCAATTCGCTGAGCCGACGGGCTTACTGTAAGTAAGGATCCGGTATCCCAATTCTGTAAAGTCCAGAATAAAAATTCTTTTGAACTTAATTTCCAATTTTCAATTTGTTCTAAATTACTATTAAAATTGTTAAAAACAAAACCTTGATCTAATAAATGCTCGCCGTATCCTAACAAAAAGTCTACAACAGCTTGACTATCGGGTAGTACAGATCCGTATGGTAATTGTTGTACAAAAGTTTTATCAAACTTTGATCTAAATATTGCAGATCTTCCGCCAGTAACTGGCAAGCTAGGCAATCTAGCGAATTTAGATGTATCAAAGTTTCCAGTACTAGTATGTGTTTCTTTAGTTCTATAATAAGCATTATTATACTCAACTATTGAACTTTCAGTATACCGTTTTCTTTCAGCCCATTGAATATACGAAGCACTAATGCCGCCAACACTGACTATTGGGTCTTTTTCGTTTTTATCAAACTTATAATATTTAAAAGCAGGGTTAGTTACATCATATCCTCTAATAACATATCCTGATGATATTTTTTCTACAACAACACCGCTATAAGTAACAATTTCAATAGGACTACTTGTTTGTAACGTTACATTATAATTTTCTTCTGGAATAAAAACGTTGCCTTCATTTAAAGGTGTTCTAGAATCAAGTATTAAATTAAATTTAGACTTATCAGTGAATCCGCCTATTTTAAATGCCATTTGATTTGTAATACTTTTTATATTATTTTGATAATTTTGATAGTTAACTAAAATATTACTTGCAAGGTAGTTTGAAATAAAGTTTATAAATCCAGAACTATATACACGATTAGCAGTTTCTTGCGCTGAGTTATTAGGAAATACTAAGTCTTGTAGACGCAGTCTTTTGTTAGTTTGAGAATAAACTAACTGTCCGGCACTATTTCTAATTGTGCGCAATCTATCAAAACCTAAACCTATAATTTTTGAAGGTTGATTTAAAATCCAAGATTTAAATAACGAGAAAGGATAATCTGAACTTTTCCTCCAAGCAGTTTCAACAGGAGCTTCGTCACCAAACTTAAATGGTTGACGAGTTAACGCATTTACATAGTCACGAGCATAGCCGCTATCTAAAGGACTTAATAACTCTCCTTGTCCATTAACTGGCAAATTTGAAGTTAAGTTTGGTCTAATGTATTTTTTTAATATTACTTTTGCTTTGTTAGGCTCATTAATTATACCCTTTTCTAAATCAGACCACATAACATCATTATTACTAGTATAAGGAGCAGGCCCATATTGTGTTTCCCACCAACTTGGTTTAATATTAAAACCTAACATTTCCCAAGGATGAGTATGCGGCCTATCAGTATCATAAGCCTGATTATATATTGCTCGCCAGTAGCCTGGTAATATTGTTCCAGTTGGGGACGTCATTGAGCTATAGTTATAAGTAAATCTGTCTTCTCTATTATAAAAATTCGAATCAGTATAATCAACATTGCCAACAGTGTTTAGCCAAGATGCAAAATCTTTTAACATTGTGTTGTTTATAGAATCAAAGGATATTCCGGTTGTTCTAGCTGCGCCTGGAATAAAACTATGAATATCAATTAAATTACTGTTATACTGTACTTTTAAATTGTTATAAATTCTCTTTTCAAGTTCTAGTATTAAGTCATCTCTGTAGTCATTAAACGCAGCAGTAATCGACCCATCGTGGCCTTGAATAACTGTCTGGGGTGTTGCATAAGAACTGTCAACAAACAGTTTTGGTTCAAATTTTGGATATAAACCTAACTTTGTCGGAGTCGGCGGAACATAAGAACCGTCAGTTGTTTCGAATTCAAATATAGTAATTTTATCAGTGGATTCTAGTGTAGTAGTAATTTCACAAAAACCATCTGCATTAAATGTATAATCCTTATCGTAAGTTAATTGTACATCATTTAAGTAAACGTTAACAGCTAATATGCTAGGAACAGTGATGTCAAATGCTTGTGTAAGTGCATAATATACATTACCTGGTATAGCATCATAGTCAAGTCTTCTTGCTGCGCCAGTTGGAACCATATCACTAAAGTAAAATGGTAAGTTACTTGTTTTGTTTTTGTTTAACTCTTTAAAAATTAAATCAACGTGTGCTTTAGGTGTACCGTCAAATCCTAATCCTAATGATGTTTGTAAAAATAATCTTTTAAATTTTGCGTATTCTCTTCTAGCAAAATCCATAGACTTAATAATATTTGCACTCTTATCTGTAATATGATAAAGTGATAAATTAGTCGGTCCACTATGTTGTAAGAATCTTCTACCATATTGTGCAGCGTTGCTAATATCACGTAAATTTCCTGGTCCAGGATAAGTTCCAAAAAATTCATCTGTTTCTTGTACTATAGTAGAAACGTGTTCGTTAACTTCGCCTAATGTAAATGTTGTTACATCGTTGTTTAATGGATTGCGTTCTAAGTTTCCAGCAATTTCATATATACCATTTTCATTTTTGGTTGTAGCAGAACGTGTTCTTAGTACTACAATATCATTTTCATTTAATGGATTATTAAATCTTACTGTTGCAATTGTTCCTATGTTTACAATTTCATAGTCTATGTTAACAAATTTAAGATTGTTATTTACTGTAATTCGAATATTTAAATCTTCAAGTATACTGCTGTTGTCGTATACATCTACTGCAAAATCTGTTTGGTTTGTATTAGCAACATACTGACGTAACACACGCTGAGTACTTTCAGTATTTGCTTTGATCCATCCGTTAACACTATTGTAATTATTTCTAGACGAGTAGTTATGTAACACACATACATCAGTGCCTTGTGTTACTGTTGCTAAAGATGTATCTGTATACGTGAACGTGTCTAATAATAGATCAAAGTTAAAAACTAAATCTCCAATATTTTGTATACTTTTATAAGATAACGGAAATCCTAATTCACTGTCGGTAATTCCTGTACCAGTTTTATAAGAAAATAATTTAGTTCCGTTAAATGTTGAATTAGGATACATTGACGGATCTGCGTAACTATCACCTACATCATCAAATAGATCAAATAGTGGTGACTGATTAACTTGTGTTTTTTCTTGCGTTAAATTCCACGAAGTTCCATTATAGTAAAACATTTTTCCTTGGTATGCTTCACCTTGTAATGCTAATACTGTTTCGTTTTCTAAAGGATTAGAATCAGACTCTTCAACTAAACTTATTTGTCTACGACCTTTATGTCTAACAAATTCAATTTTATAAATTTTACCTGCTTCTCGAATATCTTCGTCAGCAGTAAACAATACACGCATACCATTTACAAGATCTATTCCGTCAACATTATATCCTAAAGATCCTTCAATTATTGAAAATATATCTTTAGTAAATGTATCAATAACATCTACGTTCTTTTTGTTGCTTGTTCCAAAATTAAATAATTTTAATCCTGCTTCAAATTCAACAATTGGTCTAGTAGCTCTAGCACTTTGATCAGCACTTACAGTTTGTCCATTTGCTATTGCAGATGCTTCAATTACATCTTTATGGAACCATCTATTATATCTGGTCCACATATTTTTATCAAGACTTCCGCGATTAATTACGATATAATCTTTTGCAGTTGGGTATCCGTTAGCATTTGCAAATGGTAATCTATCAAATGCATTTGTATCAAACGGAACATCTTTATTGTCTGCATACGATCCAGGTATTTCTAAACTAGACTCTTTTATTAATTTAATAGAACTGCCAACGCCCTCTACATACCAATCACCCTCTGCATACTCTGCAGGAGTTACAAATCCTGCAAAAGATATTTTCATACCATTTGAAAGTACTGTACCTTGAGATGATTTATATGTTGTTTTACCTAATACTTCTTTTTCGACATCAATTTCTGTATTTTCTTCAATATCTTTAATTTGTATTAGACCAGTATTATTAATATCATTTTCAGCAACATAGTATAATACTTCAGGAGTAGAATTGCCAACTGTAAATGTTATTTTTCCTTTTTCTACGGCTTGCGCACTCACTCCATCGTCATAGTTAAAACTTTCTTCTAGCGTTCTTTTTGTTTTAATAGTAATTGGGGTACCAACTGCATCTACATCAAATGTATATGTTTGGCCTCTATACAAAATTAGTGTTGGATTATTGACTAATTCATCTGTACTAAAACTATATGTAACATTGTCTACATTATTAATAAGTTTAACAGCAATAGTACTTTCAACACCACGTTCTTGTCCTGCAATTCTTACAGTTTGTGGACCATACGGTAACCAATAATACTCACGAAAGTTACTAAACTTATCCCAATCAATATGAGGATTCCACGCATAAAATTCTTGTGAATTTAATATATCTTGATTTTGAACGTTACCGCCAAAACTGCTAATTTGATTTAAGTAGTCATTGTAATCTTTATAAAAAGTTACATTGTCTAAATTGTCTTTAATTATTGTTGCTGGTTCAAACTGATAGTTTTCTCTGTTCGTTGACACATCGCCAACGTAGTTGTCGTCGGCATTATATGCTTTTGAAATTTGTCTGCCGTAATAACCATTTAGCTTTTCAGCAACTCCTGGTTGAGTAAGCTGATCTAATGTTGCTTGTAAAAACTTTTTATTCGTTTCTGTTCTAAAAAATCGAGGTAGTAAAGATTCACTTTTTCTGTTATTATTACCTTCTGCTGGCAACGGATATTCATTCTGATCGTTGTCGTATGACATTAGTAACTTAGTCCTCCACTTGATGAGCTACTGCTTGAGATATTGCTCGAGACATTGCTTCCTGAAGCACTAACTACTCCTGATGCTTGTGTTGCATCAGCATATATTGCTCCAGTTGCTTTTAATTTTGACGCTGTTAATGACGATACTACTTCTATATTTTCTACAGTTGCAGAGCTAATAAACACTTCGTCGGCTTCACTTCTTACTTCAAACATACTACCAAAAGATAGTGATTCTTGTATTGGTACAATTACAAATGCTGCAAGATCAGGAGCAAGTTGTGTCATTACATAATTACTAAGTTCTGAAAAGTAAAATGTATCTCCAAACTCCCAATTTTCAATTGCAAAAAATTCATTTATTGCTGCAATTACATTAGCTTTTAATTCGTTTTCGTTTACAACTCTATCCGGGTTTTTAACTATTTTAAACATTGCTTTTAAATCATCCGATGCTTCAGTACCAAATAGTACTTTGTACTTAACCGGATGATAAATTACTTCATCTGATATCGACTTAATTTTGTTAATTTCTTCTCCAAAATTAACATATAAAGTATCTGAACTAGGTGCTAGTGGTCTAGTTTCTATTGCTCCTTGCAAATACTGTCGATATAATGTATCGTATTGCTTTGTAAGCATATATACATCAATAATATTAGAACTACTAGGATCAATTCTACTACTTTCGTCAGCAGCGTGTTCGTATTGGAAAATAATTTTATCTCTTCCTGAATATGCTCTATAGTCAACTGACAATTCTAATTTTTCTGTTGTTACATTATAAACTTTGAATATGTTTTTATCTATCTGATAGAAAACAGAATTATCAGGATAGCTACCTATACCATTATCAGTTATTTCTGCTTCGTTATCTACTACTTGTATGTTTTCAGTTGTTTGATCAACATATCTAAAATCGTCAACATTGTCAGTTGTAATATATTTCTTTAAGAATATATATTTCTTACTTGCATTAGTAGTAATAAATTTGTCAAATATTTCTGGATCGTCAACTACGCCGTCATCGTCGCTATCAAAAAACCCTACTTCTATCTTCTTAGAATCAACATAACCTTCGCCGTCTCTGTATTCTTTAACAATTTCCCAATTGAACGGAACTGTAAATGGTGTTAAGGCATAACCGCTGGCGTCTGGTTGAGTATTAATAGACATTAACGATATTTTGTCTTTTATAATTTGATTAGTTAAAGGATCATATACTTTATCTGAACTGTCATAATAGAATCTTATTTCTCTGTCACTTTCAAATACATAACGCTGACCTCTATAGGTTATTGTATATGTTTCGCCATTGGTTTGAAATAATAGTACCCAACTTGCATCTAAGTTTTGATTAGATAAATCTCCAGTTTTACCAGTACTAAAGTTTGAACGTATATCAAGATCAGCTTCTAGTATAACACGCCAAGTATTTGTTTGGAAGTCATATCGAAGTCCAAACGTTTTATAAGTAAATATTTGGTCAATTATTTGTGTTTTAATTTGTGTTTCTACTTCTGTAGTAAACAACGGTTTAATTTCTGTTAACTGAGGAGCTGTTGTTATATCATTATTAATAGGACCTGGAATGATGTCGTTTAGAACAATAGCACCCTGTCCGTCATTTGTATTGTTAACTCCAGAACCACTAACGCTTACAACTTTAGTCCATTTATAAGTTGTTGCACCAGGATGATCTGCAGAACCTGCCATTATAGTTCCATCAGGCATAAAATGATACCCGGACGGAGCTTCAAATTTAAGCATTGCTCCAGGTTCCAAGTACTGCAACGTTGATGCTGTAAATGTTCCCGTTTTTAATTTAGAAAAATCTGCATCTGTTAGATAACCTGTAGTTATGTTTTGCGCTCGGGTAACTTGATTCCATCTTGCTCCAATATCGCTAACTAATATTTTTGCAAACTGTGCATAGTAAAAGTTTTTAACTTTGTAGTCTTTTAAAATTCTTTCAATTTGAGTTTTAATAATACCTTCAATATCTGTCTTTGTATTAAATGTAAATGTCTCTTTATTTGTTAGCGTTTGTGTATAAAGTATTCCATCTTTACCGTATAAGTTAGTTTTACTGTATTTTCCAGTTGCATCTAGCAAATCGTAATATCGTGATATTCCGCTCGACGTTCTGTTTACACTTTTTACTTTTATAATTTCTTGACTAACTGCTAGTGGTGCTATTTGATAATCTTCACCTGTAACCATTCTATTTTGTGTATAGTATGTTGCAGGTGCATTTGCTTTTATTTCATTATTTGACTCAGAAGTAGTACCATTGTCAACTGTGTATTTTAACGCTAAGCCAATTGTAAGTTTTTCGCTTGTTCCTGTTTTACTTTGATAAGGAATGCTAATTGTAATATTAATTAATTCGTCTGGAGTAATGACGTAATTTCTATTATCACTAGTTCTATAATATATTTTAAAGTTTCCTTTTGGTAAAGATCCAAAAGTTCCGTCACTAAAAACTAAACTAACTCTATCTTCAACACGAGTTAATACACTATAAATGTTTCTAATATTTTTACTTAAACTATTATACACAATATTGTTGCCTTCTACAGCATCAACCTTTGTCCATAATTCTGATTCGTTGCCAAGGTTATCTAATTTATATAACCAAGTATCTGAATTGTTAACATTAATTGCATCAATAGCAACAACTTGATTAGCACTTGGTTTAGAAATATTAAAATCGCCTTGATCTAATCTTCCTTGTCTAAAGTGTGCAAAAAATCCTGTGTTATTTGATCCAGCACCCTGACCGTCATCTCTATACAAAAACGCAAAATTACTTCCTGGTAGAGGAGCTTCTTCAATAATGTTTCCAGAACCAATATCAGTACTAACTATTTCAAACTGTGTAGACTTACCGTCTACACTTTTACTAAAGCCAAATACTGGAATATCAGTGTTTGTGCCATTTACTCTATACTGTTCTGCACTTATACCATTAACTGTATCAGTTTTGTTTGGTCTTCCAAAAACTCCATTTGCTGGTAGTGCTGAATTTAATACTTTAACAAACTGCTCGTACCAGTCTTGATTTGAAATATCGTTCCATACAATAGTCTGTCCTGATAAATTAGTTCCGTTAGAATCAAATAAATCTTCAGTTGTACTAATTGTTTCAAACTTTAATAATCCGTTGGATGCTTGATTACGTTTAGGATTATAGGAAAGCAATCTTGCTAAACGTAATACGCTTTCACGGCGTTCTGCTAATTCTAAAAAGTTTTCACGGGCATTTAAATCAATTCGAAAACTAATATTTTGACCTAAGAAAGCAATAAGATCAATTAATGCCAAGTATTCACTTGACTCTACATAGTCATTAAAATCTTCTGGATAGTTTTCTCGTAAATATGAGATCATTGTTCTGCGAAGATTGTCAAAGTCATAGCTTTGAAAATCCGCATTGCGGAATGACTGGTAAACACGCTTCCAATCTTCTGCTAATAATAGTCTGTTTTGTCTGTCGGTTGTTGACATACTTGCTTTCCTTTATGTGTAACAGTATTTATTAAGATTAGATAAGTGCGTATATAATTCTTTAAGTTAAAATTGAGTTATCTTCGTCAAATCTCATACGCATACTTTCTGAGATATTATACGGCAAATACAGCAATGTACACTCTATCATAATGCCGCTTTCGTATGTATCTACAGTAACTTGTTCTACTTGAACACGTGGATCATAATTAATAATTTCTGTAACGTTATTTGCTATTGCTTCTCTTAAAAGTTCGGTCATTGGTTCAAAAATAACGTCCCAAATAATAGTTCCAAATTCAGGATTCTCAAGTTTTTCGCCTACACGAATATGAAAGTGATTAATAATATCTTGCTTTATAAGAGCAATATCATAAAGATTAAAACTAGTATTTTCTGGATTTGTTGTTGAAATGCCTCTGTAAGCACGACTTTCGACTGGGGCGGAAGGACGTTTATTTCCTTTTACTGTTACTTCTTTGTATAATTTTTTTTCTTGTGTGCTCATAACGTATTTACCCTCTATTGCGGACCTGCCGCAGGATCTACACGATTACCTGCTTCAATGTTTGTTCCTGCTGGTTCTGTTGTAATACTTGCTACAGGAGTTAAGTCGCCAGTTATAATTTTGCTTGCAAACCCTCTTCCTAAACCAATACGATTAGCAGTTTCTTTGCCGCCTTGATCGGCATATCCAACTGCTCTGCGGAACTGCTGTCCTAAAGCACCAAAGTCGTAACTAGTCCAAGTTACACTTTTGGATTGAATATATGCACAAGCAATTCTTACAGCAATTTCTGGATCATTAACTAAGTCAGGATTTTGTACAATTTCAGGATGTCCTGCTTTTGGACCGTAGGTTTCGTAGTTACCTTTAAACGTTAACTGTATTAGTCCTCTACCACGGTACTTGTAGCCTTCGTTTTGTGCGTTGCCGTATCGATTTCCGTAAATAGTGTTACCAATAGCAGCAGGACCTGCTGCTGCAAGTTCTTGTGCAAACGCATCTGTTTTAACTCGCGTTGGGAATACTCTACGTAATGTACTTGCTCTATAATTTAAGTTTTCACTTCTTGGTTTGAATCCACATTCTGCTTGTATCTGTGCCATTGCCATACCAAGTGCTTCTGCGTTACCTGGAGTTTCTCCTTCAGCAAGTCTATTAGGATCTGCTGATTTAAGTGCATTTGCTGGATCTAATCCAATTTTCTTAATTAATTCATTTAAGAAGAATTGTTGTAATAATGTAACTTCAACTGGTTTAGCTGGCTGATCTCCTGTAGGTCCTACTTGACCAGGAACAACTGTCTGCGGACCGTTTGTATTTGCCGCTGTAACTGTTGCGCCGCTTGCAGCGCCAGCACTTGTAGTTAAGTCACTATCGCTACTTAGTAACGGTGTAGATTCTCTTAATGCTGGACTCGGAGAACCGCTTGCTTGTGTAAATCCTGGAGTAAATGTTCCAGGGTCTAAATGCTCGTGGCCTAGCCACGGCTCGTGTACTGGAACACGCACAGGCCACAGAGCAGGGGCTGCAACTTGTGCTTGAGCTGCACTTCCTGCCGTTGCTGCTTCAGTCGCTGCTGGACCATTCATATGAATTTCAGTGGCTGTTTCGTTATGATTGCCGCCACTCAAAATATCTGTATTTCCGCCTGCTGTGAAATAATTATATCCTCCAGTGTTTAAGTCTAAATTTGCCTGTGTATCTTTTCTGTTACCTTTAGTATTAATGTCTAGTGTTGCGTTATTTGTAATAGTATGAGCACCAGTTACAATTAAATCTCCAGTAGCGCCAACAAATATTTTCTGTGATGCACCAACATAATGATTTTCATCAGCGCCAATCTCCATATTGTGTTTGCCGCCAACTTTATAGTCACTGTTATTACCAACAGTAAGTTTATAATCTCTACCTGCATTATAGTTAATATCACGTGCCGCAGTCATATTAATATCTCGATCAGCACTTATATTAAGATCATTTTGAGTCCTAATACTAATACTATCTTGTGCATAGATATCAATTTTGCCGTTGGCAGTCATTTCTATCCAAGAACTGCCTGTTGCATTGCCAATATAAATTAAGTCTTCTGAATTATGTAGAAGAATTTGATGGCCTGTGCGTGTTCTAATCCTAAAAGATTCACCTTTAGGTAGTGTCTTAATGCCGGTGGTTGCTTGAGCGTCAGCAACTACATCAGTATATAACATTGCGTCTTGTCCGGCGAAACTATTTCTTAAAAAACGTTCATCGCCGTCATCCATAACAATACTAGAACCACCTAGTATACTTGTAAATGTTTGTGTACTATACTCTTTTGGACCAACTGAACTTTTAGGAGCTCCGTTTCTTTTGTCTCGAGGTCCTGGAGTACTAATACCAAATACACTACTAGGTAAGTTTCGTCTGCTAGTACTATTAGCAGGACCTCTAATATCGTCATCTACTAGACCTTGTCTTCCAAGTATAGTATAAAAATCATTATTAACAGGTTTAATATATTTTGAAGGATCGTTTCCGACGCCAGACGAAAGTCTTTTATTATACTCCCCTGTAGGAAGTTTTTTAGAACTGTCAGTATTATTAAATTCAGTGCCGGCCCACGGATCTGGTGTCATATGATTTTGATACACGTCTGGAACACATCCTATCCAATAGCCCCTTGCTATGTTACCTTCTGCAAACATAACAAGTACCTTTGTTCCTACACTAGGAGGTATCGCCCAAAATCCGTAACTTTTCTGTGTTCCTTGAAAGTCATCTTGACTAGTGGTTCCGTCAATTGGAGTAACTCCGGCAAACGGACTCATATATTGTACTGTAACAATTTGTCCTGATCGTTCGGGCTGATTACCCGAAGTGCTATTTTTTAATAGTTCAACTTGTATTGCACCCATTCTTTTTGGATCAAGCAAGGATACAACCAACGCTTCATATGGCCCTGGATTGATTACTAGCGTTTTTCTCGCTGAACGTCCATCAATTGCCATTACTGCGGATTCCCTGTATTATTTGTAATTTGTTCCTTGCCTGCATCGGTGTTTTCTGTCGACTTTACTGCACCCGGATCACTAGATAGTCCAGTAATTGGTGAGTCGTCTTGTTTTGGTCTTCTGTTCATACTTAACACCTGTGTAAATTTTCCGCCACTAAAACTGTTTTCAACAGTGTTTACTTTGTATAATCCACTAAATGCCTTTACTGGAATAGTATCCTGTGGGAATATCATTGATCCTGTTTCGCCGTTATAATCAATAGGTGTACGGAAATTAACATTCACTTCAACTTCACTTCTTTGATAATCCATTGACCCGTCAGCAGTGTATGCTTTCGCTGCAACTGGTGAGCTATAATTTCCAACTCCACTATCTGCTAGGTAGTAAGGATCTCCAAGAACAGTAAGATCCATAACAATCATATCAACATTATTATTTACTATTGCTTCGTTAAACATTCTAGCAACCTGAACTGCTGGAGAATCCATTGTCGATCCTCCTCCTTTACCTGTGCCGTTAGCATCTCCTACGTCAGACACATTAGGATTAGAAAATCCACTGCCTTCAGAATTTCCTTCAGATGCATTATAAGATTCTTCAGTCGACCCATTTGATCCGTTTTTTGCTAAAAGTCTAGAATCACCACTACCGTTTATATTTGTGTTTAATGCTTTATAAAATGCATTATTAAAATTAATTTCAAAGTCGAGTATATCGTCGTTTTTTCCTGTATAGATATAATCATATGTTTTAGCTGCCTGCTGTTTACGTTTTTCAATACCAACTGATGGTTGTGAAGCATTATTAAAGACTGACGAATGAACTTTATAAGGAACAACAGCATATACAAATACTTTTGGATTTTCACCGCTTACACTCCTTACTTGTTCATCAGGTACTAAGAATGTTTGAGTATGAATTCTAAACCAGTTTATCATCCCGTCTGAATCTGGAGTAAATTCTGTTGCAGCAGATTTACCATAAGAACTTAAGATGACTATTTCTTCGATAATTTGTTCAACACTAGTACCTAGCGGAAATGTAAATTCTCTAAAATCATTTGAGATTGTAACTTTTTCTGAAACATATACATCATTTTCGTTTTTTGTGTATGCTTCGATACCAAACGGGGTATTGCCTCCTTCAACCATTGACTTTGCAATAGTTCCCTTGCCAATTGGATTGGCTAATTCAGAACTTTCTGCAATTCTTCTAACAGCCGAAGCTACATTATTGTTAGTTACATATAATTCTTTATACTGATCAAAAGCAGTTTGTACTTCTTCTTGTCCAGCTTTTGGAAGCTCATTATAATTTAGTAAACCTTGCGTCTTTCTATAAAATTCGTCTACTGTCATTGCTGCATTATCACTAGTACCACTATCGGTTTGAGTGTCTAATCCTAAACTAGATGTTAGTTCTTTTGGAAACATAATAACATATTCATCTTTGTTTATTGGAGCAGGTTCTCCTTCGGCTTTTTCTCTTATACGCTTGTTCATAATAGTAGTCAAACTATTTGGACCTTTTTGTAATAATTCAAGAACACTGTCGCCACTAATTTTTATATCACTTTTAGTATGCTGTGCAATATTACTTAATGCGCTTTCGTTAAATGCGTGTGCTGAAATATTATATGCCGAGCCTCCAGCATTTACATCAAAATCCATTTTATTAATTTTTATTGGAAATACTCGTCTACCCAATGCTCCTACACTGTGCGGGTTTCCGTTATCATCAAACCCTTTAAAATCAATAATAAGAGCATACGGTGCTTTTAAGTAATCAGCGTGTCCTGCATCTAGTGCTGCAATCATTAATGTTTGTAGAAATAATCCCATACTGTATGGTTCGTGAACTACAAAACTAAAAGTAGTAGCATTAGATGTTCTAGTTGCTGTTGTCGGAGCCATAACTGAATTCATCTTTAGCTCATCAATAAAATATTCTAATTGTGCATCTGATGTTTCGTATGCTGTTAGTGCCTTTCCTGGAGCTCCACCACCCGAACGTAATACTGTTACTTGAGGTGCTTTGACACGGTATGTAGTGTTAGGAAAATTTAATTCATTAACAGTTAAACAAGCAAGGGTTATGTTATAGTTATATGACGCATATTTTTTTAATATATTATCAGTAGAACCTAAAATTGTATTTGGATTTAGTGCTGTTTGTGTTATTACTTCGGCTGCTTGTTCAAATGATGGTGCTGACAAACCTATCTTATTAGCAACATCAATTGTTGAACCGGTCAAGACATCTTCAACACTATCTTTAAAACTGTCAATAACTTTAATACCACTATTAAGAGCATTAGATCCTTGACGAAGTAAGTTTTCAGCTTGCGCAGACGGATCTGATAATAGAGATTCTCCAACGCCTTTAGCACGTTCAAGACTTTGCTGGGCTATTTTTGTTGCTCTAGGGATTGCCATTTTAGTATCCTAAAAATTTTTGTAATTGATCTTGCTTTGGCAAATATATTTTTATACCAGCAACTAAGTCAAATACAGGATCTTTTAATATGTCCATATTTCGTTGTGCAAAGACCCACCAAAGTTTTGATGTTCCGTAAACTGAATAAGCTAATAAGTCGGGTCTATGTGTAAACTGTGGTTGTACTTCATACAACACATCGTCATCTTGCTTAGGCACTGGACGAATTGTTAACACATCCAAGTATTGATTATTTTGTATTTTTGTTCTTCCCCAGGGGCTTTGCGATGAATATGACATTAAATAAATCCTCCACCATTTCCGCCGCCGCCTAAGTAATCACCTTTAACAAAAGAACCTAAACTAAACTGTGATACTTTTGCTCTTGAGAATACCGGAGTAACAGTAACAGAAACTTGACTTTGTGCTGGTGCCCATCCAACTAAATCGCCAGTACCCGGATCGCTAGTTGTAACATCAACTCCTACATCACCTTCAACTTTTGTTTTAATATAATCAACATCTGCAGGCAGGTCAACAGTAAAGTTTCTAATTGCAACAGGAACTTTTGGAAATACAAAGTCTCCGTAACCAGATAATTTTACAAGGGGCGGAGGTGCTCCGGAATTATCATCCGTTCCGTAATTCATTTTTGTTATACTTCTTAAGTAGTGTACCATTGCTGTCCAATACTGTGCATCTTTTGCATTTTCGCAGAAAAAATCTCCAGTAATAACAATATCTTCAATTTGGCTGTTTTGGTATTGCGGAAAGGGATAATTACTATGTACAGGCTGCAATGCATCATAGTTGGCAGTATGTTGAACTAATATTGTAGGAGTATAAGGAAAAACTAATCCGTTAGTTTCTATTAAAGGATCAAAAATTGTACCAGCATCTTTTCCAACAAAGCCCGGCGGCAAACTTAATTTGACACGCCAGTCGTTACTGCCACTAGGCTCTCTAGCAACTGTCTGTGTTTTTAGTGCAGGCATCGAACTAGGGCCATTTAGTAGTGCTTTTAATAGGCCACCAGCAGGGCCTATAGCATCAAGTGCAGAGTTAGCAAGTTTGCTTCCTAAACCTTTAGCTGTATTTTCAACAGAGCTTTGGAGGTTTTCTACATTTGATTGTATTATTTTCTTTAATGCCATTTTGGTAATCTCCTATAAGTATTTAGTTGACAGAATTAAGTATGTAGTTTATAATAGAGTAATAACCTGGAGAAATATATGCGTAGAGTAAATTATCTTAATAATAAAGATATGTTAAAAGAGATACACAAATCAAAAACTAACTTTTGTAGTTATATTGAGCCCGAATACAATCAATATGATATAATTTTATTAGATATTAGTAAAATTAATATAAGGACCATTGCAGAAGCTAAAAGAAACAAAGCAAAAAGACTAACACTAGCTGATTTTGAAGCACGTAAACTAGCAGGTGAAAAGGTTAAACAAGCTGAGTGCGAAGTTGATTACAAAAAAATTACAAAAGAAGAACTAATTTTTAGAATTATGACGTTTGATCATATTCCAGAAGAACCTGGTCGTAAGAAAAATCCTAAAACAATAGCAGACACAAAAGTTAAGTTAAATTTTCCACCATTTGTGCATTACAAGTTCAACGAAGACGGTGAACTAGTGTTAATCGGAAAGAGTCACTGGGAAGGTGGTATGGAAAACGGAAACTTTAGTATGAGACACGCTAAAGCAACAGACGAGCTTGCTCGAATGTGGATTAAATTATGTGAAAGGTATGCAACAAGGGGAAATGTACGTGGATATACATATAATGACGAAATGCGAGGACAGGCAATCTTACAATTATCACAAATTGGTCTACAGTTTGATGAATCAAAGTCCAACAATCCATTCGCTTATTACACAGCCGCCGTTACCAATTCCTTTGTCAGAGTTATTAACCTCGAAAAACGAAATCAAAACATTAGAGACGACATACTCGAAATGAATGATATGAATCCTAGCTACACTAGGCAGCACAATGCTGAATGGGATGCTGCTATGAAAAGAGAACAGGCTGAAAAAGCCGCAAAAAACACTTGACTTTAAGATATAAAGATAGTATTATATTATTGTATATTATGGAGAACTTAAATTGTTTAAGAAAGCAGCCGTCTTTACAGACATCCACTTTGGATTAAAAAGCAATTCAAAAGTACACAACCAAGACTGTGAAGACTACATAGATTGGTACATTGAACAAGCAAAAGCTAACGGTTGCGAAACTGGTATTTTCTGCGGAGATTGGCACCACAATAGAAATTCGCTTAATCTTACTACTATGGACGCAACAATTCGTAGTATGGAAAAACTAGGTAAAGCATTTGATCAGTTTTACTTTTTTGACGGTAACCACGATTTATATTATAAAGACAAAAGAGATGTAAATTCAACAGCATTTGCAAAACATATCCCTGGCATTACGTTTGTAGACGAAATTACTACAATTGAAGATGTAACTATTGTGCCGTGGCTTGTAGGTGATGAGTGGAAAAAACTTAGAAAATTAAAAAGCAAATATGTATTTGGTCATTTTGAACTTCCTAGTTTTTATATGAACGCTATGGTACAGATGCCTGACCACGGAGAGCTTAGAGCAGAAGATTTTGCTAATCAATCATATGTGTTTAGTGGACATTTTCATAAACGTCAACAGCAAGGTGTTGTACATTACATAGGTAATGCATTTCCTCATAACTATGCCGATGCTTGGGACGATGATAGAGGTATGATGATACTCGATCGCGAGAATAACAAAGAGCCTGAGTATCTTAATTGGCCAAATTGTCCTAAATACCGCACAATTAAACTTAGTAAACTAATAGACGAAGCTGATTCTTTTATTAAACCTAATATGTACTTGCGAGTTAACTTAGATTTGCCAATTAGCTACGAAGAAGCAAGTTTTATTAAGGAAACATTTATTAATCAATATAAATGTCGTGAAATTAGTTTAATTCCACAAAAACAACTAGAAGAAATTAGCACACAACTAGATATACAACAGTTTGAAAGTGTCGATCAAATTGTTGCTGGTGAAATATCCGCAATCGACTCAGACAACTTTAACAAAAAGATGCTAATGGACATTTATAACGAACTATGATAAAAATTAAAGACCTCACAGTACGAAACTTTATGAGTGTAGGTAATCAAACTCAGGCCGTAGACTTTAATCGAGAACAACTTACACTTGTACTTGGTGAAAACTTAGACCAAGGTGGCGATGACAGTGGTTCACGTAACGGTACTGGTAAAACTACTATCATTAATGCATTATCATATGCATTGTACGGAAAAGCACTTACAAATATTAGAGCAAACAATTTAATTAATAAAACTAACAGCAAAGGTATGTTAGTTACGCTACATTTTGAAAAAAATAATGTAGATTACAGAATTGAACGAGGTCGTGGACCTAATTTATTAAAATTCTTTGTAGATGAACAAGAACAAGATTTAACAGACGAATCACAAGGTGATAGTCGTAAAACACAAGAATTTATTAACGACTTATTAGATATGAGTCACGATATGTTCAAACATATTGTTGCACTAAACACATATACCGAACCGTTTTTAAGTATGAGGCAAAACGATCAACGTGCAATTATTGAACAGTTGCTTGGTATTACTATTCTTAGTGAAAAAGCTGATCATCTTAAAGATCAAACTAAACAAACTAAAGATGCTATTACCGAAGAAACATTAAAAATTAATGCTATTCAAAGTGCAAACGAAAAAATTCAAACAACTATTGATAGTTTAAGTAGCACACAACGTGCTTGGCTATCTAAGAAAGATCAAGACTGTACAAAATTACAATCAGGCATTACTGAATTAGAAAAGTTAGATATTGATGCAGAGTTAGAAGCCCACGAAAAATTATCTAACTGGACACAGCACAATAACGCTATTTCTGCTCTTAAAAAAGAATTAAGCACACTTGAGCCGGCATTAGTACGTGCTACTAGGAGTGTTGAAAAGGCACAAAAAGATATTGCTGATTTAGAAGATGCTACGTGTTATACTTGCGGTCAAGAGCTTCACGCAGATAAAAAAGCTGAGATTGCAGAGCGCAAATCTAAAGAGCTTATGGATGCTACAACATATCAAGCAGAAATTGAAACTAAAGTAAATGATGTATTAAAAGGTCTTGAAGATATCGGCGATATTAACGGTAAGCCTAGTGTATTTTATGAAACTGCGAAAGAAGCATACGATCATAGACAGAATGTTGACAGTTTAAAACAAGCACTTACTAATAAGAAAGACGAAACTGACCCGTATCAAACACAAATCGACGAGTTAACTGCAACTGCAATGCAAGATATTGACTGGAGTTCTGTTAATTCACTTACTGAATACAAAGAGCACCAAGAGTTTCTAATGAAACTGCTTACAAACAAAGATAGTTTTATTCGTAAAAAAATTATTGATCAAAACTTAGCATACTTGAACAATAGGCTTACATATTATCTTGATAAGTTAGGGTTGCCGCATCAAGTTGTATTTCAAAACGACCTTGCTGTTGAAATTACCCAATTAGGACAAGAATTAGACTTTGATAACTTGAGTAGAGGTGAACGTAATAGACTTATACTTGGTATGAGCTTTGCATTCCGTGATGTTTGGGAAAGTTTATATCAGAAGATTAACTTAATGTTTATTGATGAACTTATTGACAGCGGTATGGACACTGCTGGTGTTGAAAATGCACTAAGTGTTCTTAAAAAGATGGGAAGAGAAGGTGACAAGAATGTTTATCTTATCTCACACAAAGACGAACTTGTAGGTCGTGTTAACTATGTTATGAAAGTTATTAAAGAAAACGGGTTTACAAGTTACGAAAATGATATCGATATTGTAGAATGATAGACGACGACACACACGATAAGTTAACAAAGGCGTATATAGAATATTTCAAGTCTAACGAATCGTTTGAGTCTCGCAAGAGTCATAGAACACACGCTGCCAGTAGGCGTTGGTTACGAGAAATTCGAAAACTTGCAAAAGAACGTATGGATGAGATACACGACACGTATCAACTCAAGAAAGAGGCAAAACGTAAAGGCAAATAATAAGTATCACTATGAAGTGGACTTATCAAGGCAAAGAGATAGATAACATACCAGACGAATACGAAGGTTTTGTCTATCTTATTACCAATACCACTACAGATCAAAAATACATAGGCAAGAAACTAGCAAAATTTAAAACTACTAAGCCACCTCTAAAAGGCAAAAAAAATAAAAGACGAGGCACCAAAGAAAGCGATTGGCGAACTTACTGGGGATCCAGTGACAGACTAAACGCAGATGTTGCTAACCTAGGCGAAGATAAATTTACAAGAGAAATACTATACCTATGTAAAGGTAGGGGCGAAA
>Ga0233432_10001541_pt1 | contig 22238 bp, 44 predicted proteins | sample SI_122_August201_6_FD_179870 | JGI IMG/M metagenome (GOLD analysis project Ga0233432, IMG submission 179870) | Seawater microbial communities from Saanich Inlet, British Columbia, Canada - SI_122_August2016_10_MG | ecosystem: Environmental > Aquatic > Marine > Inlet | place: Canada: British... | reverse complement strand
CGGCTATGTTGATTAGTACCACAATAATGTCGCCTATGTCGTCTGACATATCCCGACCTTTGCAGATGTTATCTGACAACTCGCCCACCTCTTGAATTAACTTGGCTAATTGGTCTTTGTCTGTTGATCCTTCTATGAGGTTCCGGGCGTGGTGCCAGTTCTCAATGGCCTCAATAAGCCGCACTAGGTTCTCGCGTTGTTTCATGTGGAACACTAAGTCAAGGTCGCAGGGTGAGGCCAAGATGTCCGCCCCAGTAGCTTGTGGATCTCATGACGCTCAACACCTAGATTGTTGGCTATCTCAGTTACTCCCGCGCCTTTCCTCTGCATCTGGTAGATCTCATGCTTTCTCGCAATGGGGAAGTTAGGGTGCTGAACTGCCAGCAGCCTTTCGTGTATGTAAGACTGACGCAAACTTGTCTGCGCTTTAATTGCTGCTAGAAAATTATCCATTTGATTGGTTCCCTCTATCAACGCAGTCATAACACCAGATCATCTGTTTCTCACTCACTGGGAAGCTGCTAGTTTCTCTTGGCCCCGCAGAGCCGCTCTTGTGACAGCGTGGACATTGAATGATCACCTTGCCCGCTACAGTACAATACTCAAGTTGTATAGGATTTTTGCCCGTCCGTAAAATCCACTCTTCTACTGTTTCTTTCACGCTTGCGACCTCACTACTCTCAAGCCTATTTCTGAATATGCGCCTTGCATGTGATGATCTGGTAAACCTGAGTTGATAACGTCATCAACTATGCGCTCATGCCAATCCTGTACGCCATCTGGGCGTTTTACCGGGACACCGTTGTATTCTATGCCTAGCAGATGCTCAAACAGCCTAGAGGCGATCTCTTCATTTTGGGCCGTGTCACGGACTAGTCCGCCTACCTCAGTCTTGGTATTGTTTAAGGCGTTGATCTTAGTGCGAATTTGCCTTGGTGAAGGGAAACTGTCGAGTTCCTCGGTCAATTGGCCTAGCGCCTCTCTCATTGTCTGCGCGTGCTCTTTGCCAAATGCTTCATAGTGAACCTTACCAAGCTCAGGCCAGTCTCGTTTCTTGAAGGGGTGGAGGGCGAACCATGCGCCATAAAGTTGTGTAAATTCTTCTTTTTCCATTATGCGTCTTTCCCTATTAGTGTTCTTGCTTCAGCCGCTGCGCCACTCAAGTGTTGGTCTCTCGACTTAATAAACCTGCCGGTGACAGTTAGAACGCCCCAAACATTCTGCTGGTCTGGGATTCTCAAATAACCAAAGCGGTATTTACCGATAACGCCTCTTACTATGAAGTTATCCATAGAAAGACCGCTTACGCGGCCTCCGTTTTATAGATTACTGTAGAAACGGACATTCGTATGCCCTCCCAACCTGTTTGAGCGATCCTCACCGCTGTTGCTTTTTGAGCGCGGGTAGCCTTGATGCCCAGTTCGTCAGCGGCAAATTCACCAGCTTCTTCGAAAGCTCGCTTCCAGCAGCAACTAAACTCGTAACAAGTTAAAGCGGCCTCTGCCATTTGCTGAATTTCCCACTGTGATAAATATGCTGTTTTCATTTTTTTCGTTCCTTCTTGTTGGTGTGAGGTCAAAGACCGCTTACGCGGCCTCTGTTATTTGAAATGAGGCTATAGGTGATGCTCTGCGGCCATCCCAAGTCTTTGTCTTTACACCCGCTTTGTTATTGAATGTGCAGTGCTCGGCAGCCGCGCCCATTGGCGCATTCCAGTTAGCCCTGAAATCAAAAATATTTACAAAAGCCTTAAGGTTGCCGCTTTTTTTCAGAACGACTTTGCTGCCGTCTGACATTTCAGCGATGACCTTGTAGCCCTTTTCAGATTTGACTGCAATAACGCTGTTTACGTTACCTAAAAATTGATTGATTGATTCCATAGCGTAGCCCCTTCTTGTTAATGTGGAACTATTATTAAACATTCCTTTTATCATGTAAAGGTTTTATTTAAGTTATTTTGGGTTTGAGACGGTTGAGACGGTTGAGGGGTTGAGAGGGTGCGGCAGTTGATTGCGTTGATGCTGAAATTCCCAGCCGGACATACTTCACCCAATCTATCTCTCAAAGGAGGAACTCCTAAAGCTGACCCTGCCGCTGGCCTGCTTAATCTACCGGCTCCTCAAGTTTACATCAGAACGGTATATCTTCTAGCCCGTCATCTGCCGCGCCATAAGCTGGCAAAGGTTGAGCAAAAGGGGGTGTGAATGTCGGCATCTGCGGCATACCACCGCCAGCAGGTTTCCAGTCATTGACCTGAGCGTACCATTTGCCAGACTTGCCCTCTTTCACATCGAGGTTTATCCACTCACCCTCTTGACTCGACACCCAGCGCATAAACTCCTCACGCTTTAGGCTAACGCTACCTTTCACAAAATCCGGCGCACCGGCTCTTGGTGCCTTAACAAAAAAACCATCCACAAACTTATTATCCATTTTTAAAACATCCTCATTGCTATTGCGGTGCTAACCGCTGTGACTATTGCCGTGACTGAAACCATACCCGCAACCTGTATCGGAAAGGGTACAGTAAAGGCCTCTACAGGCTTTAATTCTGCCGTTTCAGGCGTTTTAACGTCTGGGGTGGGCGATACTGAAGGTTTAAGTGTAACCGGCTTAATTGCGACCTTGCCTTTTTGGTTGAGCATCTCAACTTGTATGTCGCGTTGGTTTCTTAATGCCTGCGACCTGATGTCATACTTCCGCCGATCTTCTTGTGAGTATTCAATCCAGTGTCGCTGCTTCATGTTTTGCAGACAGGTAATTATTTGCTTTGAGGTTACTGGGTGCCCCATCTTTCGCATCTCTTCAGCAATCGTGCTGCGGCTCATCGGGCCTTTCGTTTCTAACAGGTCAAACACCTTTCGTGAAAAGCCTCTATTTTTTGGTCTCATAGCCATGTTATTTTCCTAGTTTCTTAATGAATGAACGAACATTGCTTGGCAACTCTGCCCACACCGCAATCTTCATATCTGCATCTGTTGATAGCTCATCAACTAGCTCTTGCACACCAGCCGCGTCATCATCAGTAACCTTAGCCAGTAAGTGGGTAACGTATGAGTCACGCCAGTTTTCATCAACCACGATCCCTTCTTGCTCAATCACAGTGCGAACAACTGATTGAGGCTTTCGACCAGTGCTATTAGGCGGGGGTGGGTTAGCTGCTGCGCCGTTGCCATCATCATCAACGTCTGCTGCTATTCCGCAAGCCATCGCCAAAGAGTACCGTTTTGCGTACGTTAGGGCCGAGCCTAGGCCTTGTGCGTTTGCCTTATCAACCGGAACCATTACCACGCCTGTGGATAACTTTTCATCTGCTTTGCAGAAAATAGTCTCTATACCTACCCCGTGATCTAGCGGGTGAGATACCTGCATAAAAAATATGCCGTTGGCGTTTAGTGCTGGCTTGATGGCGTCAATAACTGACTTGAGGCTGGCAAACTTCGACTTAAAGTGCGGGTTGGTTTGGTCAAAAGCCGCGTGTGTCATTTCTGACTGCGCTTTCACTAATGACTCTATGAGGTTGGTTTCTTTCATGATTTTTCCTTTTTGTTAAATTAGTCCCGTCTGTTCGGTCACGCGGACGGGCACACGCTAATGGGGAGAGGAGGTTCCCTGACCTATTTTTGCCTCTGCACTGCATCCATTAACTTTTGCAATGCCTCAAACCGCTCAACCGTGTTGACTGGCGGTAGATCGTTTTCTAGGTAACGCTTTGCCAGCTTCTGCGGCGTCTCCCACACCGTAAGGCTGTCTAGCAACTGCAAGCAATCATCGAAGCCTAGTTCTTCCTTGAACATTTCCGATTTGACCTTACCCATTACGCCACCTCCACTATGCAAGCGATTTCATGGTTTTGCTCATAGATCCAGTACTGCTGCGCTGGGTTGCCTTCCAAGACGTTAGCTTTTACCAGCTTGTCTCTATTGCCTTGCACTTGCAGAACCTCCCAGTGCATATTCTCTAGCCACCAATCAGCAAGCTCTTGCATTTCGGTTCGGTTGTCAGCAATGATTCCGTTCTGAAATGAATGGTAATCCTCGCCGTTTTTGATGCCGTAAAAGTGAACGCTAAACTTGCGTTCATTGTCAGCTGGTTTGCCTAGGTCACAAACTGGGCAGGCCATAATGTCTCTCGCGCCTTCGTCCCAGACAATGATCGGTGCTTCGCCGCAAGTGTTGCAGTCATCTGTCGATGTGGAGTACCACTCTGGCGGGTTAAGTTCTCTTTCTGGTAAATTCATTTGTATTCCTCTTTATTGATTGAAAGCTAATTAAAAACTATTATTTGGCAAAAGTAAACCTTTTATTCAAGGTAAACTTGAGGTATGCTTCGCGCTCACATAAGGAATGGTCATGGATAGAAATTTATATAACAAGATCGTCGAGTCAGCGACAAACGGCAATCAGTCGGAGTTAGCGCGTCAGATTGGCATCTCTCCCCAGTTGTTAACAATTTGGAGGAATACACGGGTGCCAGCGCACTACGTTACAGACGTTTGTAAGTTAACTAAGGGTGAGGTTGAGCCTCATGATGTTCGCCCAGATGTATTTTTAAGTGAATGGCGCGTATAAAGTGGATATCCATAGACTGAATCGACACTCAGTTGTGGTAAAAAGTTTTCGCTCTGTTTAGAAAAACAGCAAAGGCCAGAAATGGTGCGGTTGGTTGAACCGTTGAGCAGAACGACCAAAAGACAATTCAACAGAAATCTGCGCGCATTAGTGGGGCGCGAAACGGAACACCCGTTAATGGTGGCATAAATCCTCCCTCTCTTTTTTTAGATAGGTAGGTGGGCAAAGTTTGGGCCAGCTTGGAAATGGTGGGGTGGAAATACAGACTGTTGATAAGACTGAATATGCTAGTGGGCCACCTAACCCACTAAATGTCACGACATGGGAAAAATAAATGGAAGACAAGCTAGACAGAATTCTTGAAAGACTAAGCCAAAGAATTAATGAATGGGAGGGGGCGAGCGTTGAGGCAATCGAGGCAGAGGCAACCTTCAAATCTTTTGAGGCTGCCATGCAGAAAGCTCACATGGATGCAGGCAGTAGTGCTGCGAAAGCGCAAACAGAAACCAGATCAACTGCAGATTGGGCTGGATATTACAAAGTGGTGCAGTTAGCGAACCTCAAGGCGGAGAAATTCAAGAAGCAGATTATGCTGGGTCAACTAGCATTTGATGCTGAGAGAACAAAACAAGCTAACCTGCGGAGAGTGGTGTAATGGCTGAGACATTGAGAGCCAAAGCACTCAAGACTCTGCAAAAGCTGTCACGAATCAGCGCAGCCGATGAATGGGGCTACTGCAAGTGCGTGAGTTGTGGAAAGCTAGATCACTATAAAAACATGGACGGTGGGCATTTCATCCCGAAGGGTTCATCAAGCAGGTGGGCGCTAGAAGAAAGCAATGTCAATCCACAGTGCAAGGGCTGCAACGGCTTTTCCATGAAGCATGGGAGCGCAGAGGCACAGTATACCTTGTGGATGATTGGCTGGGTTGGGAAGGATCAGGTGGAGCATATGCTGGCGACCAAGAACGACCCGGTGAAATTCTACGCAGCCGACTACCGAGAAATGATTGCCGATTGGTCAGAACAAATAAAGGCGCACGAGCGCAGACTGGGTGAGCGAGGCAGATTGAAATGAGGCCGCCGAGAGACATAGCCGCTGATATGGTAAAAGCCGCTGACGCAGCGATAAGAGATGTCTGGGAACGTGAACCTAAAGAACCTAGAGAAGAGGGCGTGAAAGCGTTAGTATTTGCCCACTTTTGTAATGCGTATGCAAGACGAGGAAGGTATGAGCCAGTCAAAGACCCCGCAAGAACCTGAAGAATTCGCTAGAGAGTTTGAGGCGTTGGGGCCAGCCGAAATGGCTCGGAAGTACAGCGTTGATATTCGCAATGTGCATTTGAAGCGCAAGCGGGTAGAGAATCTTCTGGGAACTGTTCTGCACGTCCCAGCGCACCTAGACTACAGAAACAGGCCCAGAGAATCGTTCAGGCGTAACTTAGAAGTGACTGACGGCGTAATAATGGTCGGTTCAGATTGTCACTATGAACCCAACACGGTAACAACTGCCCATCTTGCCTTCGTTCAAATAGCCAAAAAGCTAAAGCCGAAAGTTATTGTTTTAGACGGCGATTTAATAGACGGTAGCAGTATTGGCAGGCACCCAATGAACGACTGGGAAGACCGACCCAGTGTTGAGCAAGAGTTATCCACAGCCCAGAAGCGGCTGCAAGAGATACAGAAGGCCAGCCCCAAGAGTGACAGGTACTGGCTTATCGGGAACCATGATCAGCGGTTCAACTCATATTTAGCAAACAATGCAAACCAATTCGGAGGGGTGGTAGGTTTTGACCTAAAAGACCATTTCAAAGAATGGACGTTTGGAATGTCGTTGTGGATAACCGGGGCGGAGCGACCCATTGTTATAAAGCATCGAATCGCGGGTGGTGTTCACGCTGCATACAATAACACGATGAAAGCAGGAACCCACATCGTCACAGGCCACACACACGCGCAGCAAGTGTATAGCTGGAGTGATTACACTGGTCACCGATATGGGGTTCAATGCGGGACAATGGCGAACCCTCACCAGCCCACGTTCGACTACGCAGAAGACGGGCCAAAGAACTGGGTCAGCGGCTTTGTAGTCTTGACGATCAAAGATGGTTTTCTTTTGTCACCAGAATTTGTAAAAGTACACCATGCGGGTGAATATGAGTGGCGTGGGCAGATATGGAAGGTTGAAGAATGATGAAAGAGATTAAGCCGGTTGATTACATTCTTGCCAACCGACTGGGGTACCTAGCTGGTAACGTGGTTACATTGCTCACTGAGTGGCAAATAACGCGAGACGTTAAAGTGCTGGAACAGGCGCAGCAAGAAATCAACAACTTGCTAGAGCGTGAGAGGTTCATGGAGGATAGAGAAATTGCCTACCGTAATAATTGAAGACATGGAGCCGAACACGCAAGTGACTGTGATCATCAGCGAATTATATGAGTTTGATGATGACCCAAACCCTCCGGCAGAAAAGCCAGAGGATGAGGAGGATAAAAGCGTCTGGCTAGTTAGCAGTCAGGGGAAAGGTTGAGGTAGTCATTGTGGACTCCAGAGCAAACGCGCTCTGCGTATCTAGCTGCTTCTGCTTGTTCTTCTTCAAAGTCACCTTGACCGGCTAGGCCAAGGGCGACAAGTACAAACAGGGCGAGGGGGTAGCGCAATCTCATTGTCCCACCTCTTCCGCAGTTGCTAAACCAACTATTTGGTTTTTGATCGCTTGGCAAGCTATGAGACAGGCCAATTCATTGTAATTTGGGGGGCTAACACTCAAATCGCCAAATTCTTCAAGATCCGATTCTGCGTCGGCTAGTTGGCGGGGACTCATGCCGTCAATAATGAGCCGTTGCGCTTTGTAATAGTAGATCACGTATTCACTACCATCTACCACTTCATCAATTCGCTGATTAAAAGGTATGTCATCAGCGTATTCTGTACGGATCGTTTCTAGCATTGATTGAGCTACCATTACTATGTTGACATTTAATCTATCCATTACTTTAGCCCCGCATTTTCTGGCAAATCTAGATAGCGTTGAATTTTTGTGATTAAACTTTCGTCTAATTTCACCCGTAGCGTCATAGTTCTGTAATCTGCATGGTCTTTAGGCATATCAGATAGCGCGGTTTGAAGAACGCTTAATTCTTCTGTGATTAAGTTTAAAAATTTTCTGCTGTTCATTTTGATTCCTTCAAAGTTTGGTAAAGGTAGAGCCGCTTACGCGGCCTTAACGTATTTTTTGAGGGTGTAGATTTCGCCCCTACTGATTCTGACTTTGTATCGCTTCGCTGTTTCTTTGATGAAGTCGCCAAGCTCCCAGCAATCTTCATCAACCCAAGGTAAATGCACCAAAACTTCTTGATTTTTTTTGAATTGATTTTCCATTTTCCTGCCTCTTTCCTTTAATGTGCAGTAACTATGGTCTATTTTTCTGGTAATGTAAAGGTTTTATTTATAATGTATCAATAAAAGTTGTATTTTGATTGTGTTTTTAGGGTAAAATAGGGGCTATCACAGGCAAATTGAAATAACAAGGACAGTAAATGGTCTACTTAGAGCGTTTTGCTTATCTTGACAGCGGCACCCTTGGCAAAGTATGGGTTGGCGATTGGTCTTGCTACACGATTGAGCGACCTTGGAAAAACAATGCTCCCAACGTTAGCTGCATTCCAGAGGGTGAGTATAAGTGCGAGCCTTTCACCGGTACTAAGTACAAGGACGTTGTACAAATCCTTGATGTGCCAGACCGAACGTTTATTTTGTTTCATGTTGCTAATTTTCCACACGACGTGCAGGGCTGTATAGGGCTGGGCAGTAGGTTTAACTCAGACGCGCTAGAGCCAGCGGTGTATGACAGTAGAGTAACTACAGCAGAATTTTTTGTCCAAGCTGGCAAGTCATTTGATCTTAAAATACAGGGCGCGAGGGCAGAGTTATGAAATGGGCAGCAATCAAAGGCTTAGTGGGCGCAGTTGCTCCAACCATCGGCGCAGCTATTGGCGGCCCAGTAGGTGGTGGGGCAGGAAAGATTCTGGCGCAAGCGTTAGGCGTAGCCGCAGAACCACAGGCAGTACAACGCGCACTCAGTGAGGCATCGCCAGAGCAATTGGCTGAAATCAAGAAAGCTGACCTAGACTACAAAACCCGATTGGCAGAGCTTGAAGTAGACATATTTGAGTTAGAGACTGCCGACATACAAGACGCTAGAAAAGCGCACGAAACCGACTACACGCCCAAGGTATTGGCTGTCATGGCTTTTGTTTTCTTTGGAGGGTATGTGACCTTGGTAACAGTGCAGCCGCCAGACCAGAACTCAGAGGCGGTCATCAACCTAGTGCTCGGCTATCTCGGTGGCGTAGTATCAGCCGTAGTATCATTTTACTTTGGCGCAAGCAATAAGGCAGGTAAATGACCCTAGAAGTAGCTTATTTAGCAACTACAGATTTGACTCCCTATGCCAATAATCCTAGAACGCATAGCGACCAACAGATCGATCAGTTAGCGGCGAGTATAGAAGAGTTTGGGTTTAACAACCCTATTTTGGCAGATGAGCATAATGTTGTTTTAGCGGGTCATGGCAGGCTGAAGGCAGCCCAAAAACTGGATCTCAAGTTAGTGCCGGTCATAAACATATCAGGGCTGACGGAAGAGCAGCGTATAGCTTATGTAATAACGGATAACAAGTTAGGACTCAACAGCGGTTGGGATGATGAAATGCTTAAGCTAGAAATAGAAAGGCTGAATGAGCTGGACTTCGATTTAGGGTTGATGGGGTGGGCGCAGTTACCTGAGTTCAATGAAGAAATTGATTACAGTATTTTAGATGACGATAATAGCGCGATTGACCAGATGGCGGCAGACGTCAAAAAAAGCATATTGATAGATTTCGAACCGGAAAAATATGAAGAGGCTTTCGCGTTAGTTAAAAAGGCGCGGCAGGAAGGCATAAATATCGGCAAAGTGCTGACAGAGTCTTTGCACGTTGAGTTGTTCGTGAAGGTTTGATGATAGTTTGCATTCCTACAAAGGGCAGGCCAAAAACGCAGACCTACAAGTTATTTGAAGCTGCCGGTTATCAGGTTTTACATTTTGTTGAGCCTCAAGAAATACAAGATTATCCCGATGATTTGAGCATTGTTAGCATTGAAAAAGATGACGAGGGAATAACCTACGTACGCAACTTCATACTAGATTACTGCAATGATCTGGGCGAAGAATGGATCTGGATTGCTGATGATGACATAAGCGGTTTCGGGATATACAACGGTAAGACCGTCAAAAAAGACGCGAGGGTGCTGCGAGAAATAGAACAAAAAGCTGCTAAATTGCCGTTTGAGTTGGTCGGTTTGAATTATTGCCAACACGCATGGCACGAAAAAACCTCATACAGCGTGAACAAAAAATGGGTGGAGGTTTGCGCCCTGATTAAAGTGAATAGCGTTAGCTGGCGTTACCGGGAAGGTAAAGAAGACAGAGACTTTGTCATGCAAACGATACAGCACGGTCATGGGGTCTTGAGATTCAATCATATTTGGTTCAATTGCCCAGATGTAGGCTCAAATAAAGGCGGATTACATGATTGGTATGAATCACGCAAAGACCGCGAAGCTGCCGCTAAAATGGTCACGTTATGGGACCCGTGGGCCAAGTTGAAGGTCAAGGGCGACAGGATAGATGCTAAAGTTGATATCGCAGGGTTTGCTAGAAGTTTACGGAAGCCGGTGAAGTGAGGAAGCTGCAAGTCCTCAGGGCTGATCACAGCATTAAACAGGGCGCTAAATGTGTAGATTCATTAGCGACAGTCACTGATAGCTGTGAAATATGGGACGAGGATGAATATATCGGTGTTTACCTCAGAGGATTGAAGTCAGCTTACCCGAAGCTGTCAGCTTTGACTGAGATAGCGGACCGTGAATTTATTTCAAAACGCGTGCCTAAAACTTTGTTAGAACGCAGTGATGTTCTACAAAAGCAACGTGACTTAGGTATAACTAGGGCGCAAGCGAAAAAGCTAGGTACAGTTCAGTACAGCACAATATTAGGTAGCATCCCGCCCAAGCCGGTTTTTCAAAGAAACCATATAAGCAGAAGTGCAGTGCACCTGCATGAAGAAGCCAAGAATTACATCAAAGCTATGTATCAGGCGGCAAAAGAAATAGAGGCTGTATACAAAGAGGTCATACCGCACCAGTATAACTTCCAGAAAAAAGCCGTATCTCATGTCGAAGAAAAATGGCGTTTCGGAGATTTATTCACTAGCACAATTAGCAACTACAATATTGCGGCGCCATACCATCGTGACAAACTGAACATAGAGGGTTCTTGCAACGCGATAATAACTAAAAGGAAAAACAGTCGGGGGGGTTCGCTTTCAGTTCCTGATTACAGTGCGGTATTCGAACAGGCTGACGACAGTTTACTGATATATCCTGCGTGGCGGAATATACATGGCGTTACTCCAATCATCCCAACGCATGATGGCGGTTACAGAAACAGTTTTATTTGGTATGCATTGAAGGCGTTTGTGAAAAATAATGGCTAGAACACTAGAAGCAAAGGTCGGTATTACAGCCTCAGCGTTTGACCTACTACACGGCGGTCACATAGCTATGCTGGCTGAAGCAAAAACGCAGTGCGATTATCTGATATGTTGCTTGCAAGTCGACCCTAGTATGGAGCGCAAGAACAAAAACAAGCCTGCACAGAATATTGTTGAAAGGTATATTCAGCTGAATTCGGTCAAATATGTAGATGAAATAATACCCTATGTAACCGAAAAAGACTTGTTAGATATCTTGATGCTGAAGAGGCCTGACGTTCGGGTAATAGGTGAAGAGTACAGGGACGTACAGTTTACGGGTAAAAATTTGGATATAGAGATTTACTACAACACTAGGCAACATTTGTATTCCACATCAGCATTACGCAAAAAAATTGCGAAAAGTGAGGGTGTAGATGGCTAGACCAATAATAAGTATCGATTGGGATCAAGTGAACAAAATGTGTGCCATTCACTGCACAGGTGAGGAGCAAGCTGCCGTTTTAGGAATTGATTACGACACGCTAAACCGCGCTTGCCAGCGTGAGTATGAGGTCAGTTTTGCGGAGTATTTCAAGCAAAAGGCCAGTAACGGTAAAATGAGCCTGCGCCGCAGGCAATACACTGCTGCAATGGACGGCAATACAACCATGCTTGTATGGCTAGGAAAGAACTGGTTAGGCCAGACCGATCAAGTAGAGCCAGAGGCGCAAGACCTACCACCTATCGTCATTGAGCGGGCAAGTGAGGCTAACTAAACCTCAGGACGACATCTTCTTCAGTGAATCACGCTTCCGGGCGGTAGTTGCTGGTAGACGGTTTGGTAAGACGTTTTTGTCAACCCATGAACTGTTAAGGGCTGCGCTGGGCGGCAAGAATAGAAATTGCTGGTATGTTGCCCCGACTTATAAGGCGGCGAAAGAGATAGCGTGGGATATGCTAAACGATGCACTCCCCGCTGGGTACATAAACAAGAAGAACGAAAGCGCATTGAGTCTACTTTTACGCAATGGCTCAACCATATCTCTCAAAGGGGCAGAGAAGCCTGATAACTTGAGGGGGAGGGCGCTAGACTTTGTAGTGCTAGATGAATTTGCCGATATGAGGCCAGAGGCATGGTTTGAAGTGCTAAGACCTTCATTGTCTGACCGCAAAGGCTCTGCGCTGTTCATTGGCACGCCAAAGGGCCGCAATCACTTCTATGATGTGTGGACTAGAGGCGTTGATGACGAAGACGGCTGGCGGTCTTTTCAGTACACCACCATTGAGGGAACGAATGTTGATGCTGAAGAAATTGAGGCTGCAAAAGCTGATCTTGATGAGCGCACATTTCAACAAGAGTACGAGGCGAAGTTTGTTAACTACAGCGGCATCATCTACTATGCGTTTAATCGCGAGGAGAGCGTGCGTAGAGGCGTTTTAAGTGATGACCTGCATATTGGTATGGACTTTAACCTAGACCCTATGAGCGCCGTTGTATGCGTCAGAGAAGGGCAGGTTCTGACCGCAGTAGATGAGATCGTTATGTATGGCTCAAACACTGATGAAATGGCGGACGAAATCAAGCAACGCTACCCAAATCGGCGTATAACAGTTTACCCAGACCCAGCGAGTAAGCAGCGCAAGACCAGCGCAGGGGGCAGGACTGATTTGTCTATACTACAAAACGCAGGGTTCACCATTAAGGTGCGAAATGCCCACCCAGCCATTCGCGACAGAATTAACGCAGTAAACAGCCGCCTTTGCTCTACAACGGGAGTGAGGGCGTTATACGTTGACCCTCAGTGCAAGCAGACTATCGCTTCACTGGAGCGGCAAACCTACAAGACCGGAACAAGCCAGCCGAATAAAGATGACGGCTTTGATCACATGAACGACGCTCTGGGTTACTTGGTCGAGTACCTGTACCCAATCAGAAAACAGAACCAAATTACCCAACCACAGAGGTGGAGTTGATGAGCACCAATATTGAATACCAACACGTCGATTATGATAACAATGAGAACCGCTGGGAGTTTTACCTTCGCTCATATATCGGCGGTCAAGAGTATCAAGACGGCAGTTACCTGACCGAATACTTGAACGAGTCAGAAAATGAATACGCCAGACGCATAGCCCTGACCCCGCTAGATAACCACTGCAAGAACGTGGTTCACATCTACAGTTCGTTTCTATGGCGCACCCCACCTGTTCGTGTATACAACTCACTGGCAGGGAATCCGGCGCTTGAGCAGTTCATTGATGACGCAGACCTTGATGGTATGAGCCTCAACAGCTTTATGAAACAAGCACAGGTGTGGGCGAGCGTGTATGGCAATGTGTGGATCATTGTAGACAAGCCAGAGTCTAATGCCACGACAAGAGCAGAAGAACTAGACCAAGACATCAGGCCATACGTTTCACTGTTCACCCCAGAGAATGTATTTGACTGGAAGTGGGAGCGCACACGATCAGGCCGCTTTGAACTAAGTTACTTGAAGCTGCGCGAGTCAGTAGACCGTGAAGACGCTACAACCAAAGTGAGTTATTTCCGGTTGTGGTACAAAGACCGCATTGAGTTCTGGAAGTCTGACGGCGACAAAGAAAGCAAGCTAGATGAGATGACCAACCCACTGGGTAAGATACCAGCGGTATATCTACCGGCTGCGCGTGGCGTTAGTCGAGGCATTGGCATATCAGACCTTGCAGACATCAGCTATATGCAAAAGGCCATCTACTCAGAACTGTCTGAAATAGAGCAGTTAATCCGCATTAGTAATCACCCCTCCCTAGTTAAGACCTATGACACTGACGCAAGTGCGGGGGCGGGTTCAGTAATTAACGTATCTGATGATATGGACGGCAAGGTGCAGCCTTACTTGCTACAGCCATCAGGCCAGAACATAGACTCAATACGCGAGAGCATCAAAGACAAAGTTACTGCAATCAACCGCATGGCCCACATGGGCGCAGTCCGTGGCACTGAGGCAATAACTATGTCTGGCGTGGCTATGCAGACTGAGTTTCAAATGCTAAACGCCAAGCTGTCAGAGAAGGCAGACTTGCTTGAGTTAGCAGAGGAGCAGATGTGGACGTTTTTCTGCAACTGGCAGGACGTTAACCCAGACGTTGAAGTGTTCTATCCTGACTCATTCGACCTTCGTGATTACGACAAAGAACTAATGTTCTTGCAGCAAATGAAGGCTTCTGGTGTTCGCTCGGTTACGTTATCTCAAGAGGTAGATAAGCAGATTGCCGATTTAGTGTTAGACGATGAGAAGCTGGCACAGTCACACCTAGAGATAGATCAAGGCACAACTACACTTGGTCAATTCGCCGTAGAGGGTGAGGGCTAGAAATGGCTGCTGTAGATGACTACTCAGAGTTTCTTGAGCAGTTAGCAGACCAGCATCAGCGCAGGTTGTCTGATGCCTTGCAAACGCTAGAGAACCGGATTACTGGGTACATACAGTCAGCGCCAGAGACAGACGGGCAGTTGTTCGATTTAGAGTGGGCGGTGAGCGCCAGAACTGAGTTACGCACAGCCATAGAGCAAGACTTCTTGGAAGAAGTGCAGGACATTCTAGGCGATTACAGGGGCGTAGCAACGCGCCAGTTGGCTATGCTAAACAACTACGGGACTTTCACCGGAGTTGCGCAGGAGGCAATAGCGAGCCTTCAGCGCCTATCTTTTCAAGGCTTTGAGGCTTTGGCTAGTCAACAGCTAGATACACTAGCCACTGGTGTCTACCAATACTCACTGACGGGCGGCACGAAAGCAGAACTTATAGACAACTTGAGAGGGAGCATAAATGGAATCTATCAAGCAAGCGATCAAGAAGAAATTAACCGACTGGTTGAAATCGCTCAAGGGTCTACGGGAGCCACACAAAAGGCGGCAATTGATAAGCTGCATTCAGTCTACGCTTCTGATCGCCTCGGCAATAATCTACGGCGCTATGCGACAACTTATGCAACGGATTCGCTCAATCAATACTCCGCCTCAATAACCGCAGCAACTGCGCGAGAGCAAGGCATTGACAGCTTTGAGTATTACGGCGATGTCATACGCGACAGTCGTGAGTTTTGTAAGAAACACGTTGGCAAAACCTACACCGCTGATGAGATCACAGAAATATGGGCGGGGTCATGGGCGGGTAAGTCTCCCGGTGACCCTTTCATAGTGAGGGGCGGGTATAACTGCCGCCACCAATGGCTACCAAGAGTAGAGGAATAATATGTCCAAAGAATTAGACCGCGCTAGAAACCTATGCGCCAGACGACCAATACCGCCAGCAATTCGTGAGCTACTTGGCCCACTGGCTGATGCGGCACCTGAAGAAGAAAAGGCAGACTTTGACGACCTGTACACGATGGTTGACGAACTGCTCCCACTCCCTAAGAAGACCAGAGGTAAGAAAAATGCCAAAGATGAACCCAAGCAAGTACGGCAAGAGCCTGAAGCAAATCAGCAAGAAGAAGAATAAGCGAAAGAAAAAATAACGGTTGACTTCTCTGTGAAGCTGCTATAATCCCCCCAACTCGAAAGAGGTGCGTTACATGAGCGACGAAATCATGGCTGAAAGCGTGGACACTGAGGCCACCGAAAATACCACTCAGGAAGTGAAGACCTTTTCACAAGAAGAACTTGACCGAATTGTTGCTGATCGTGTACAACGCGAAAAGCGCAAACTGGACAAGAAGCTAGAAGGCATTGACTTAGAAGAAGCTCGTCAACTCATGCTTGAGCGTGAACAGGCGACCATAGAACGCCAAAAAGAAAAAGGCGAGTTCGAGTCGATACTGAAGCAGACTGTTGAAAAGAAGGATATGGAAATATCGCAGTACAAGCAGCGGCTTGAAAGTACCCTAATAGATGGGTCGCTTTTATCGGCAGCTAGCAAGTACAACGCGGTTGAACCTAATCAAGTGGCTCAGTTGTTGCGTAGCAGTTTGAAACTTGCCGACGATGGTTCGGTTGAAGTTTTAGATAGCAACGGGACAGTGAGATACAACGAAAAGGCCGACCCACTCTCAGTTGATGAAGTGGTAGGTGATTTTCTAACGGCTAACCCTCATTTTGTCAGGGCCACCCCATCGGGTGCTGGGACATTAGGTAACGCTGGCGGCTCCACACAGAAGCCTCAATCTGTGGTTGATATGGTCGATAACTGGAATACCGGAGGGCGAGAAGCCTACCGCGCATTGCAGAAAAAGACTAAATAACCAATTTTTTGATTAAGGTATAAAACAATGGCTGCTACAACCAGTACAACCCTAGACGATCTATTTGCCAATATCATTGCTCAAGCTCGCTTTACCGCTGAGGAAGAGTCATTGATGCTTGGCCTTGTTACACGCTACGACATCGCAGGAAACGAAGGCAAAGTTATTCAGGTTCCTAAGTACCCAGCAATCACTGCTGCTGCTTTGACTGAAGGCACCGACATGACCAGCACAACTGTTTCAACTTCTTCTGTGGACATCACAGTTGCTGAGGTTGGCGCACAAGTAGTGTTGACTGACCTTGCTGCTATGGGTTCAGGTAACCCAGCACAAGAACTTGGCACCGTGCTAGGTAACGCAATCGCTACCAAGATGGACGTTGACCTGTTGGCATTGTTCGACGGCTTCAGCACTTCTATTGGCGCTGCTGCTCAAGAGATCACTGTTGCTGACTTGTTCAAGGCTGCTGCAACTCTGCGTAACGCGAAGGCGCAAGGCGATATTTTCGCTGTCGTGCACCCGTTCCACGCTTACCAGTTGAAAGCAAACCTGACCAATACGTTTGCTAACCCAAATGGTGGTGACGCGCAAAACACTGCAATGGCTAACTCTTACGTTGGAACAATTGCTGGCGTTGACATCTACGAGTCTGCCAACATTGTTATCGACGGTAACGACGATGCCAAAGGCGCAGTATTCTCCAGAGAAGCACTAGCTATCGCTATGAAGCGTGACTTCCAGATTGAGACACAGCGTGACGCATCACTAAGAGCATTTGAGCTAAACGCTACCGCCATCTATGGTGTTGGTGAGTTAGACGACACCTACGGTGTAGAGATGTTCTTCGACGCTGCCCTTTAAGGCGGTTTGGTTGGCCCCGTTCCGGCGGGGCTGACTGTTTTTTGAGGGTTATATGGCAATTACTTACCGAGGCGAAAGGTTTGAGGGTTATAACAAGCCCAAGCGCACCAGCAATCACCCAAACAAGAGTCACGCAGTATTGGCTAAAGAGGGTGAGAAGGTTCGACTGATTCGGTTCGGGCAGCAAGGCGCTGATAACAAACCCCCAAGAAAGAATGAGAGTGAGGCAGACAAAGCCAAGCGTAGGTCGTTCAAAGCGAGATTCGCCAAGGACATAGCCAAAGGTCGCAAAGACAAAACAGCATCAGCCGCTTATTGGGCTGACAAGGTGAAATGGTAGATGGCATTCTCAAACGACTCAGACTTAGTTGCACTTGTTCCTGACATTCTCACGTTTGGTATAACTTCGTTTGCCAGTGAGCACGCAAAGGCACAGGCAGACCTAGAGCGCACTATTAGAAACCAGTGGTGGTACAAGAAGGGTATCGCAGGGGAAATGAACCCAGCCTACCTGACGGACTCCCAGTGGACTTATTGCAACTCATATCTGGTGTTGTGGAAGTACGCCCTCCCTCAGTTAACTAACTGGGTACAAGATGACCGCTTTCTGAACATGATCGACTTCTACAAGAATCGGTATGAAGAAGAACTGGTTGCAGTATTTAATGATGGCGTTGAGTACGACGATGACAATAGCGGCACCATAGACGATGACGAAAAGAACATTGTTTCATTCGGGCGTTTAACCAGATGAGCATTGGCTTACGGGTAAACACCAAGCCTAAAGATCTGACCAAGATCACCAAGCAGTCGCAGCGTAATATATCTCGCGGAATCACGAAGGCTATTGGCAGAACTGGAACGCTAGGCAAGTCAATTATTCTTGACCGCACCAAGCTAGGCAAAGGCATAAACTCTGCTTTCAAACCCTACACTCCAGAATACATGGCTGTTTTGAGTGAAGAGGGCAAGCCTGATTCCCCTGTTGACTTGTACAATACAGGGCAGATGTTGCGTTCTATGCAAACTAAGCAACTCAACTCCCGCACCGCTCAGATATATTTTGACAACCCAGAAGCTGCGAAAAAGGCAGCGTTTAACAATGAGGCTCGACCATTCTTTGGGTTTAACCCAAAAGAAGAGCAAAGACTGTCTACATATTTCCGCAAGGAGATGAATAGATGAGTGTGAGAGAAAACATTGCTGCGAACTTAGTTACATCATTGCAGGCGATAACCTCGCCGATAACAGTTAAGTATGTGACTCGCGAGCCGTTTGAATTCGACAAACTGAGCAACGCGCAATACCCAGCAATCTTGGTGAGAACCACAAACGAAAACAGAGAAGATGCCACCGTTGGCGGCAGCATATCTCAAAGATTTGGTGTTATTGACTATCAGCTAGTCTGCTACGTCAAAGGCACTGGGCTGGATTCAGCCAGAAACAATATCGTCGAGGCAGTAGAAGAAAAACTTGACGTTGATAGATCGCGTGGTGGCTACGCACTGGATACCCAGTTGATAACCGTAGAAACCGACGATGGAAGCATTGCCCCGATTGGTGGGGTAATTCTAACGGTACGATGTGAGTACCAATACACTAGAGGCACAACCTAAAGGGGTGACAGCATGGCAACGACTAAAGGCTCAAGCGGCGTAGTCAAATTAGCAGTTAGTGGCGGCACTGTCGCTGCAATGGGTGAGATTCGCAGTTTTACACTGACAGAATCCGCAGACACAATTGAAGATTCAGTAATGGGTGACACTTCGCGCACTTATGTTGGATCACTTAAAACAGCAACTCTTTCACTAGACGCATACTGGGATGACGCAGACGCGGTACAGTTGGTCCTAGACCCAGCGGCAGACTTGATATTTGAGTTGTACCCTACAGGCACAGGCACTGGCGAGAAGTATTACAGTGGTGGTGGTTTGGTAGTAAGCAAAGAAATCACAGCGTCATTTGATGGCATGGTTGAAGGAAGTTTTGAATTACAAGTATCTGGCGCAGTAACTGAAGCAACAGCGTAAGGAACCCCATTATGGGATTGGCTAAAGAATTAAGAAATCGAAGAAAAGTAACTGCACGCAAGATAGAAGTACAAGCATGGGCTGATTCGGAAGGACAGCCCTTTGCTATGTATTGCTTCCCGATTACTTGCCATGACGTAAACGAGTTACAAAAGAAACACCCGAAGTTTATGGAAAACACCACAATGGCGGCAATGATCGACCTGATTGTGATGAAAGCCGCAGACGAAAGTGGGGGCAAGTTGTTCACGTCCGCAGAAGATAGAATTGACCTGATGGGTGAGGAGACAGGCGTAATATCCAGCATTGCTGAACAGATGTTCGCTGAGATCGAAAGCCTTGAGGAACAGGAAAAAAACTAACGTCCGATCAGTTGAGGTTCAATCTAATTGCCTTGGCTGATCGGTTGCACATGAGCATCGGTGAGGCAGAGCAAATGCCGTTGAGTGAATTCAACGAATGGCTTGCCTACTTCAAGATAATGAGCGAAAGGCAAGACGATGGCTAACCAAAACGTCCAGATCAACATAACGGCCCTAGATAAAACCAAGAAAGGTTTTTCATCAGTAACTAGCGGGCTAAAGCGTGTTGCTGGCTCCGTTTTGAACATGAAGACAGCCATTGTCGGCGCTATTGGCGCGGGTGGTTTTGGTGCTCTCATCAAGTCATCAATTAACGCTGGTGATGAGTTAGCAAAGACGGCTGATAAGTTAGGCGTTACAACCCAAGCCCTCGCGGGACTACGCCACGCAGCAGAGCTAACCGGGGTGTCTACTGGCACAATGGACATGGCAATGCAGCGGTTTACCCGCAGGGCCGCAGAAGCTGCAAAAGGCACTGGTGAAGCCAAGGGAGCGTTGCAAGAGTTAGGTTTGGACGCTGAGTCATTGGTACGCCTCCCCCTCGATGAACAAATGAGCCTAGTTGCTGATGCAATGGCAGGAGTGGACAGTCAGGCCGACAAAGTCAGGCTATCCATGAAGCTGTTCGACAGTGAGGGTGTGGCATTAGTTAACACTTTAGGTGGTGGTGCCGCAGCGTTAGAGAAGATGACGCAAGAAGCAGAACATCTTGGCCTTACGTTAAGCCGCACAGATACCGCGCAGATGGAAGCTGCCAATGACGCAATCACTAGGTTGCAGGGTGTATTCGCAGGTCTAACCAATCAGTTGTCCGTGGCCTTTGCGCCAATAATCACTTTTGTGGCAGATGCTTTTAGGCAAGCAGCGTTAGATAGCGCCGACTTTGGTAATGTTGGGCAGAAAGTCGCGGGGGCAGTAGCTAAGGCATTCGGCACTGTTCGTCAGATAATGCACGCTGTAGAGATTGTATTTAAGTCTGCTAGGTTGGGCGTTTTAGAGATGGGTGCGGCTATTGGTGATAAACTAATTCCACCCCTTCAGGCTTTTATTGATGTCTACAATAAAATTTCTGCGTTCTTGGGCCAGTCATTAATTGGTGAATCTGCAGCACAAATAGTAGGTAACTTACCGCAAGACATAGTTGCTTTGCGTACTGAATTAGAATTGCTTAAGTCTATGAATCCCGGACTTGAACTCACTGCCTCAATGGAAGAATTCATTGTCAAAAACAGACAAGCCGCTGAGTCTATTGCTGAAGTCAAGAATGCTATTGCCAGCGGAGTTGGCGGTGATGATGGCAAGCCTACGTTCTTTGACCGACTCAACCAGAGCTTCACTGACCTAGAAAACAAACTACCTAGCGTTCAAGAAAAGATGGACGAAATGGCTAAGACAACCATGAAGAATATGTCTGATGGTTTGATGGGTGTAGTGAAAGGCACAGTTAAGCTGAAAGATGCGTTCAAGCAGATGGCGGCATCATTGATAATGCAGGCCATACAGTTGTTTGTGATTGACAAAATAACTGGCGGGTTCTTGTCGTTTGCTAAAGGGTTAACCGGCAAAGCCATCGGCGGCTCAGTTCAATCTGGTCAGCCGTATATGGTGGGTGAGCGTGGGCCTGAGATGTTCGTGCCTAATCAGGGCGGCTCAATTGTCCCTAATAATAAAATGGGCGGGGGCGGTATAACTGTCGTCAATAACGTAGACGCTAGAGGCAGTGGCGCAGATGTTGACCAGAAAATCAAATCAGCAATGGCGCAAACCTCTCAGCAGACTATAATAACTATTCAAGACCTGATGCGTCGAAGAAGGTTCGCTTAATGGCTACATTCGCATTTCCAAACATTACACCAGCAACTAATACGTTTGAGTTGGTAAGCAATACGCGGACTTATCGCTCACCTTTGACTAACGCAGTGCAGACAGCCTCGCGCAAGGGTTCGCTGTGGAAAGCATCATTGCAGTTTAATAACCTATCTGGCGATGACCGAAAGGTAATGCAAGCGTTTCTGGTTAAGCTAAACGGGCAGCAACACAGGTTTACCCTGCAAGACCACTCCCACACGCTCAGAGGGGCCGGTGGCGGCAATTTAGTTGTCAATGGGGCTAGTCAGTCAGGTACAACTTTAGTGTGTGACGGGGCCACTGCGAACGTTAATAACTACCTTCGTGAAGGCGATTACGTTTCTTTTAACAACGAATTGCACATGGTGGTGGCTGACACTAACTCTGATGGGTCAGGCAACGTTTCTATCTCCATAGCGCCGCCAATTAGAAAGTCACCGCCAGACGATACAATAGTTGATTACACTGCGCCGGTTCAGGGCGTATTTATGCTTGCTGGCCCAGCCTCTTGGAATACCACAATAGACATTCATAGCAGCTTTAACATAGAAGCCGTCGAGGACGTTCTAGCGTGAGCCGTGGTTTTCCTACAGCGGTTGCCACCGCATTAAGTGCCGGTCACGTTGTTCTAGTTACTTTTGCAAAGCTAGAATTTCCAAGCGGGACGATATACGTCCACAACTCCATTGGTACATATACATGGGGTGGGCAAGACTGGCTAGGCACTGGTGACTTTGGCGAGATCAGCCAGATTGAAGAGGGCGCAGACGTTAGCCCTTACAAGATCACCCTCACCCTCTCAGGTTTAGATGCGACAGTCTCTG
>Ga0233432_10001540_pt1 | contig 22239 bp, 28 predicted proteins | sample SI_122_August201_6_FD_179870 | JGI IMG/M metagenome (GOLD analysis project Ga0233432, IMG submission 179870) | Seawater microbial communities from Saanich Inlet, British Columbia, Canada - SI_122_August2016_10_MG | ecosystem: Environmental > Aquatic > Marine > Inlet | place: Canada: British... | reverse complement strand
TCCCCTTGGTGAGCGATATTATAAATCCAGCCTAGCCCCATGCGATAAGGGGTCGCGGTAAGGCCCAAAATACAAATACGTTTATTATTCAGCTTCAGTCGCTTGATTACTTTGGCGTACTGACTGTCGGGTTCAAGGCCGACACGGTGACATTCATCGATCACTAAAAGCGTGAAATCATTGAAGAAGCTATCGCTCGCATTTGCAACGGACTGGATGCTACCGAATATAACCTTTCGCTTACTGTCCTTTTGATTCAAGCCCGCTGAATAAATCCCCGCTTGCAGGTCATAGCTTTCATACTTCAAATGGTTTTGTTCAACCAGCTCTTTGACATGGGCTAAAACCAAGACGCGGCCCTTGGCTATTTTAGCCAACTCAGCGATCACCAAACTCTTACCCGCACCCGTAGGCAAAACGATCACCGCAGGGCTTCGCTTTTTCCTAAAGAAATTGAGAGTGTTATCAACAGCTTCCTGCTGGTAAGGACGGAGTTCGTACATAAGCCGGGCAAGCTATTTGAAGCTCCACCCAAAGTATAGGAAATTAGGCCGCGTGGACAAATTGCAAGACTTGTTCTCAAGGATCCGTGGATGTTGAATCCTAGATCCGCTTCCGTCTCCACTATGTTTCGCCGTGACAGGTAGCGGGCAGGATCCTCGCTTCGCGAGGGCCTATTTTTGGATTTGAGAAGGTAGGGTTACTTTCTGGTCTCCAGTTGATTATTGATCCCTTTGAGCTGTTGTGATGTTATCCGAAGTCGTATTTATGAAAGGTAGTTATTTTAAGTGCCCGTGGGCACTTTGTTTCGCGCTTGTTTTCGGACAGTTGGGCTTGGCGGAGCGTCAAGTTGAGCGGTCAAATATTCTTTTTGTTTTTGGAGAGAACTGGGGGATGGATACGGGGGCCTACTGCAATACCGTGGTCTCGACCCTTGTATTCGACCGCTTGGCGGAGGAGGGCGTATTGTTTACGCATGCGTTTGCCACCGCACCTTCTTGTAGTCCGTCCAAGGCTTCCGAGCTGACGGGGTAGATGCATTGGCGTTTAGGTGCTTCGGTGAGCCACAGCAATGAAGTGGAGTCTATGCTGAATGTTCGCTATCGGACCTATGCGGACGCACTTCTTGGAGCTATCTTTTGCGGCTCGATTGCCGATCGAGCCCGACCGTTTTTATCTGCTTGTGCTTGATCAGCACAGGAGATTTTATCCAAGCCGATTTTCGTCTTAAGATTCTTATGAAATTTATCTCTTTCTCGCGACTCTTAGCGTGTGTCGGATTAGCCGCTCCATTGGGAGCGTTTGCCGCGTCGCTGAATATCGAATTCGAGGAGTACGATTTGCCGAATGGCATGCACGTAATCCTTCACCAAAATAGCGACGCTCCGGTTGTTTCGTCATATGTGCTCTATCATGTTGGTAGCAAGGACGAGCGTTCTGATCGGACTGGGTTCGCTCATTTTTTCGAGCATTTGATGTTCGAAGGCTCGGAGAATATCGAGCGGAAGCAAATCGATAAGCTCATCTCGGGAGCTGGTGGGAACCTGAATGCGTCAACGTCTTTTGACCGAACGGATTATTACATCAATTTGCCAGCCAACGAACTGGAGCTGGCGCTGTGGATCGAGTCGGAGCGGCTGATGCATGCGGTGATTGACAACGATGGAGTTGAAACGCAGCGCGAAGTGGTCAAGGAAGAGCGTCGCGGTCGCTATGAGAACCAGCCTTACGGGTCGATTATGGAAAATATGGCGAAGGCGGTTTTTGACGGAACGCCTTACGAGTGGACGCCGATCGGGTCGGCTCAATACATCGATTCGGCGACTATCGAGGAATTTCGAGATTTCTATAAAAAGTGGTATGTGCCGAACAACGCGACTTTGGCGATAGCGGGAGATATCGACATCGAGGAAACGAAGTTACTCGTCGAGCGGTATTTCGGCGAGATTCAGAGAGGACCGGACCCCGAGCGTGTGGCTATCGATTGGGACCTTGAAGCGCCGGTAACGACTAAGGTGGTCGAGGAAGCGATGACGCCTTTGCCGGCAACCGTTCATATTTGGAGAGCGCCGGTTTTGACGGATGAGGATGCCGAGGCCATTGAATTGCTGATAAACATTTTGGCTATCGGCAAGAGCTCGAGACTGTATCGGCGTCTGGTCGATACGGAGCGGGCAGCGGTGAACGCGGCGGCTTTCACTTGGCTTCAGGAAAAAGCTGGCTTGGTAGCGGCATACGCGATCGGAAATCGCGGAGTATCAATCGAGCAGTTGGATGCGCTCGTTGAAGAGGAAGTGCAAAAGCTTGTCGACGAAGGCGTCACCAGCAAGGAATTGCAAAAGGCCTTGAATCAGAAAGAGGCGGAGATCGCGTCTTCGGTCGGCACTATGAGCAGCCGAGCTGAATCTCTTGCCTATTACCACTTGTGGCATGGGGATGCGGGCCGTGCGAATAACGAATTGGAAGCGTACTTGAAGGTTACACGAGAGGACCTGCAACGCGTAGCGAAGAAGTACTTGCTTAAAGAACGCAGAAACACGCTGCACTACCCTGTGTCTAGTAAATGAATACGAAACGAGGAACTAGAAGCATGAAAACAATTTCAATTATTATTCTATTAGCCCTTCCGCTCGCGTTCGTAGCTTGCGATTCGAAAAGCGGAAGTAGCGTTGATTCCGGAAAATCCGCGGCTATGGAGCCGTTGGATCGATCCAAGCGACCTGATCCAGGTCCCGCTCCGGCTTCATCGTTTCCTGACTACGACACGATTACGACATCCGAAGGATTGACGCTTTACGTTATCGAATCGAACCGTCAGCCGACCATAACCTATCGATTGATGTTCCGTTCCGGTGGCTTGTTCGATGGGGAAAAGACGGGCTTGGCTGAATTCGTCGCTTCGATGCTGGATCAGGGTGTCGCAGGCAAGAGTGCCTTCGAACTGGCTAGCGAAATCGATTTTATCGGGGCTAGCTTGTCGGCTTCGGCTTCTTCGGATTTCATCGCGGTTTCCGTGTCGGGGCTTTCCAAGTACAAAGAGCAATTGCTCGGTATATTGAATTCAGTAGTCAGAGCGCCTACGTTTCCGGAAGAAGAGCTGGAGAAGCTCAAGCAGCGTACAGTATCGAATTTGATGTCCGAGCGTAGCGAGCCGGATGCTCTGATTGAAAAGCTACGTCGCAAATTAGTCTATGGCGAAGGCGGTTACGGAGCCTTTCAGAGCGAAGAGAGCGTCGCATCGATCACGCGCGACGATCTGGTTGCCTTTCACAGGAAGCATTTCATTCCGAACAATGCTTCGATGGCTGTTGTCGGTCAGATTGGGCAGGAAGAGGGAGTAAAGCTCGTGGAGAATCGTTTGAGGGGATGGCGAAAAGGATCTGCGCCTGAGCAACCGGAATTGAATTTTCCGACGATCGGCGAGCGTTCCGTTCATTTGTTGGATCGCTCGGGTTCGGTTCAATCGACCGTAAGAGTTGCCCAGCAATCTGTCCCTAGGTCGAATCCGGATGTGCCCGAATTGAAAGTCGTTATGTCAGTTCTAGGCGGTGGATTTTCGGGGCGATTGTTTCAGAATCTTCGTGAGGACAAGGGCTACACTTATGGAGCAGGATCTTATACGGCTAACGCTGCCAAAATGGGGGCTATCGTTTCCTATGCGGACGTTCGAAACGAGGTGACTGCGGATGCGGTTGGAGAGATCTTCAATGAGTTGAATCGAATTCGAGAAGAGCCAATCCCGGAGTCGGAGCTAGATATGCACAAGAAGTATTTGGCGGGCAATTACATGTTGAGCTTAGAGCGTCCGATGACGATTGCTCAGAATGTTCAGGAAATAGACGTCTATGGTTTAGCGCCTGATTATTACCAAACCTATGTGGCGCAGTTGATGTCCGTAACGCCTGAGTTAGCGTTGGAGTTGGCGAACAAGTATTTGCATCCGAGGAAAAGTCTCGTTGCCATTGTCGGTAAACGCGAAGAAGTGGGCGAGTCGCTCGAGCGGTTTGGTGGGGTAAGGATTTACGACGAGAAGTTGGAGACGCAGGATGAGCGCGATTCGGTTTCTCATAGGGAAACGCCCTAATTTTTCGGTATATCGGCCGAAAGATTAGAGCGTTGGGGCTTGTTGAGGCAGGGTCGGAATTAGGCTCCTGCGAAGGATAGGCCGATCATTTCCCGAGTGCGGGTACAGACGTCATTGTCTTCAGACATCACCATGCAACGCTGCATAAGCGATACGCGGGCCAGCTCTTCTGGGCTGGATGCGATGCTGTCGGCGGCGGCGTTCAGCAGAGACCATTCTTCTTCGTTGAGGGGTACTTCTATATTCATAAGTTAGCTAATCGGTAAAACCCTAATCGGTTTTAGGCATTTTTTCGGTTCGTCTGAGCTCCTTTACTCGATGGTGTGGGTTTTTGAACGGATATACCTTAAGTCAAAGAAACGTTAACCGATTCTAAGCCTGTCTTTTGTACGCTTGTAGCGAGTATTGGCTTCAATCCCGACACGGAATGACGATTAGGCACTTTCGCTACTAGAGAATAGGATTATGATCTCTCACCCAATCAACCTCGAAGATATCCAACCTGAACTGGATGGCATTGCCGTCTCTCCGCAAATTTTGCCGAAGCTCCAGAAGCTAATATCGGATTGCAATACGAACCCCGACGAGATTCGGGATATGATTCGAATGGATCCGGCGTTGAGCGCGATGATTCTTAAAACGGCCAACAGTGCGTATTTCAATCCGGGCTATCATATCGATAGCATTGACGATGGCATTATGCATTTGGGTTTCAGCGACGTGTATCAGATCGTTACGATGCTGACGTTCTCCGAGCTCTTTGCCGAGCCGTTGAAGACATACGGGATCAGTGCGGGCGATTTTTGGAAACGTTCGGTTGCCTGCGCATTCGCGATGGAGCGTTTGGCTCGGAAGTACAGCGAAGATCCTGGCGTAGCCTATACCGTTGGGTTGCTCCATGGGATCGGGATGGTTTTTCTTGAACGAGAGATCAAGGACGCTCCGAATATCGCTTTCAATGCTTCGCTACCGGAAGACGTGGCTTTGGAGAAAGAAGAGATGGAAATTTTCGGAATAAACCATGCTAAATTTGGGGCTGCCATGATGCGCGAATGGGGATTCTCCGACGAGGTCGTTGTACCTGTCCTCAACCAATTCGAACCTTCGCAAGCCGGAAAGCATGAGCGCATGACGTGTTTGGTTTCATTCGCCAAGAGAATGATTAGCACCATTATCAACGATCCTGCAAATACCGTGGCTGCTCCAGGATCGGATCCTTTGCTCATCGCTTTGCTACATCTTTCGAAGGAAGAATACCTTAAGGTTGTCGATCAGCTACGAGCGAATTTCGAAAAGGCGGAAAGCCTGGTTACTGGCAAGGCAGCTCACCGACCGATCGAGGTTTCGGGAAGCGGTGTCGTGAAGGACAAGCTGAAAAAGGCTATCGCATCGAATCTTGGATACGGCGAAAGCGCCATCCGAACTTAAATCTAACTCACACTAATTCTAACAGGAGCAATTTGACAAATGCGTGACTCAGAACTTATCGATTGGGAACAACTTGAAATGATCTTCGGCGAAGAAGAGGAGGAATTCGATGAAGAAATGGGAGACTTGTTTCGCGAGTTCATCGAAGACGGCCGTGATCGCTTGGTTACGCTAAAGGGTACGGTTTTCGACTCTAACCGGGAAACGATTGCCCGGGAATCGCATCGCTTAAAAGGCTCTTCGAGCAACTTTGGATTTACGCGGGTCGCCACTTCGCTGGCGAATATCGAAGATAATATCGAGACGATCTCGCCAGAAGCGTATCAAACGTCTCTGACTCAGGCTGAAGTAGACTTTTTCGCTTCGATTAAAGAAGTGGAAGCGAAGTACGATGGCTTGAGAAACTAAGGAACGCAAACAAACCGCCCAAACATAAGGGCGGTTTTTGAGTGATCTTTTAGCGTGCAATCTTGGATTGCGGCTTGGCAAGTTTCTAGGACTTGCCTAGTGACGCGGCTATGAAATCGGTTCAAGAGGCGTTTGCATTGATCCTCATTGCGTTGGTTTGCGGTGGATTAGCTTATTTTACGCACCCGCTGGCACCATCGTTTGGGATAGACGAATTGTCGATCAACATCGAGGAGGTTCAATCTGAAGCGGAAGTGTTTTGGATTGATGCTCGTTCTGACGAGGACTTCGCTATAGGGCATTTTGAGGGAGCGATTTTGCTGAACGAAGAACGTTGGGAGGAATTGCTGGTTGATTTTCTAGATCGTTGGTCTCCCAGCGCGACGACCGTGGTTTACTGTTCAAGCCAATCGTGCATGCGGTCGCACGAAGTGGCGAAACGGCTACGCGAGGAACTTGGAGTCGAAGATATATTCGCTCTCAAAGGAGGTTGGGAAACGCTTCTCGAAACCGGATTAGCAAAGGAGGGAGACGAATGAAGATGCTCGCTAGAATCATGTACATCGCCTTAGGGGTGACGTTTGGATGGGCTGGCGTGGCCAAGCTGATCGATCCGTCTGCGTTTTTATCATCGATCCTGACCTATGAAGTTTTCGGATATGTGCTCGCAGTGGCAGCGTCTCTGTTCGTGCCTTACCTGGAATTGTGCGTCGGATTTTCGTTCGTAACGGGATTTTTGAGAGGCGGCGCTCGATGGTTAGCCGGTGGCATGACCGTAGTGTTTTTGATGCTATTGGTTCAAGCGGCATTGAGGGGACTTGATGTGGATTGCGGTTGTTTTGGATCCGAGGCGAAAGCTTCGGAAACGGGTTTTCTTTGGCCGATTTCGCGGGATGTATTGATGTTGGGAGGATTATGGGTGGCGGTAATTTGCGAACGTAAAGCCGATAGAAAGAGAGAATCATGATTTGCTTAGGAGATAGCCTAGACTTGAATTTCGAAGTGAAGGTGGGAATTGATGGCAAGAAAACGGCCCGTGTTTTTAACGACTTGATCGAGGGACCGACGCTCGTATCCGTCTACATGCGCAATAATACGAGTAGTTGCGACAAGCAGATGATCAGCCTAGTTACTGCTTACGATGCGATTCGGGCCAAACATTTTGCCGTTTTGGGTGTGAGCAGAGATACGGTTGGCTCCCACCTGAAATATGCGGCGAAGCATGAAATCGAATTTCCTCTAGTATCGGATCCTGATTATGGCTTTGCTCGGGCGACCGACTCCCTAGTCGAAAAAAAGCTTTACGGACGGGCCTACGTAGGCCCGAGCCGATCGGCTTATGCGATTGATAGAGATGGAAACGTATTGGCAATTTGCGAGAAAGTGGACCCGGCGAATCATGGTGAGCAATTACTGAGCCTGATTGAGGGGCTCTGGAATTCGGATCGTTGATCGGTCATTGATTTCATAGAGTACGATCAGGTCCTGTTTTCCGGTGCGAGAGAGTACTTAACAAGCTTGTTAAGGAGGCGGGAATATGCCTTAACAAAGGCCAGAAATGGCGATTGCCTCGATAGATATTGTATGTGAAAACTCGAAAACCACTTTGGACCAGTGGGATAGGAAGCATTCGTGGCACCCATTCACTCAGATGAAGGAGTACGCTGCTTTGCCTCAACTGCATGTCGAGCGGGGAGAAGGGTGCTGGGTTTGGGATACTGAGGGCAATCGTTACTTGGATGCGAATGCTTCGATTTGGACGAACGCTCACGGGCATAACGACCCAGAGATTAATGCGGCGTTGAAGGTCCAGATCGATAAAATTGCTCATTCAACGTACTTGGGATTGAGTCATCCTCTTGGGGCGGCATTGGGCAAAAAATTGGCAGATATGGTGCCGGGCGTTCTGAGCCGGGCGATTTTCAGCGACAACGGATCGAATGCGGTGGAGATCGCTTTAAAGCTGTCTTTTCAGTATTGGCAGTTGCGAGAAAAACCCGAGAAGCGTCTCGTTGTTGGGATGCAAGACGGCTATCATGGCGACACGTTTGGAGCGATGGCGGCGGGGGATAGCGGAGGGTTTCATGGACGCTTCGATCCCTGGTTGTTTGAATCTCGGGTTTTTTCGTCACCAGCTTGTGACGAGGTGAATGGCCAAGAGTTTAGCGCGGATACGGAGAAAAGCTTGTCGGAATTGAAGATTTTGCTCGAAACTGAAGGAACGTGCATTGCGGCATTGATCCTCGAGCCGTCTATTCAGGGACCGGCTGGGATGCGTTTGCAGCCGAAAGGTTTTTTGAAGGAGGTCGAAGCTTTATGCCGTCGTTTCGAGGTGCATTTGATATTGGATGAAGTTTTCGTCGGTTGTGGCCGAACAGGTTCAATGCTTGCTTGCGATACGGAGTCGATCGAACCGGATTTCTTGTGCTTGGCCAAAGGATTGACCGCGGGTTACTTGCCGTTGGCGGCGACGTTGACGAGCGAGTCCGTGTATCAAGCTTTTCTGGGTTCCTTCGAATCGGGAAGAGGTTTCTTCCATGGCCACACATTTACGGGAAATCCGTTGGCTGCTTGCGTGGCGTTAAAAAGTATCGAGAAATTGGAGCGTTTGATAGACTCGAAACGTTTGAAAGAAACAATCGCCTATTTTGGCGAGCGTTTCGAAGAGGCGTTTCGCGGACATCCGAATGTTGACGAGATGCGGCAAAGAGGATTGGCGGCTGCGATTGACCTTTGCCCAGGGGAAGGGCGAGAGGCCTGGCCGATTGACGAACGCGTCGGTATGCAGGTTTGCGTCGAAGCTCGTAAACAGGGATTGCTTTTACGCCCATTGATGGACTCCATTCTGATTGTTCCTCCATTGGTGATTAGTTCTGAAGAAATAGACTTTTTATTTGAAAACCTAAAAACCGCTCTCTCCGCGGTATTGAAGAAAATTAGTAATTGATTATGCAATACACTCTAGACGAAATTCGTGACATTTATCACTTGCCATTTACTACGCTCATTTTCCGGGCGCAGGAAGCGCACCATCAGTATCAAGATCCATCGGGCGTGCAGTTGTGCACATTGAAATCCATTAAAACGGGAGCGTGTCCCGAGGATTGCAAATACTGTCCGCAGTCAGCCCACGCGGATACGGGATTGGAAAAAGAGGCGCTTTTGGATACGGAAACTATATTGAAGGATGCGGTGGCTGCTAAGGAAGGCGGGGCGACACGATTCTGCATGGGAGCTGCTTGGAAACGCGTACCTTATGGCGACGCATTCGATTCGCTTTTGAGTACGGTTCGCGGCGTCAGCGATATGGGTTTGGAAGTGTGCTGTACGTTGGGATCGCTCGAGCAGGATCAAGCGAATTCGTTACGAGAAGCGGGTTGCGATGTCTACAATCATAACTTGGATACGTCGCGGGAATACTACAGCGAAATCATCACGACACGCACCTTCGACGAACGTCTCGAGAATATTCGAAAAGTACGGGTGTCCGGAATGGAAGTCTGCAGTGGCGGCATTATCGGAATGGGAGAATCGATCGATGATCGTTTAAAAATGTTACAAGAGCTTTCCAATCTCGATCCCTATCCGGATTCGGTACCGATTAATGCATTGATTGCGTGTAAAGGGACTCCTTTGGAAGGGAGGTCGTTCGTCGATAGTTTCGAGTTCGTGCGCATCGTCGCGACGGCGCGCATCTTGATGCCGAAAGCGATGGTAAGGCTTTCCGCGGGCCGGACGGAGATGAACGACGAGCTGCAGGCTTTGTGCTTTCTCGCTGGAGCGAACAGCGTTTTTCTAGGAGATAAGCTTTTGACGACTGCGAATCCAAGCGAAAGTTCGGATTATGAGCTCATTAATAAACTCGGTTTAAAATCGTTGGATCCTGACGATGCGCGAGCGATTCACGCTAAGGCGGAAGCGCAAGTTGCGTCGTTGGTTTAGTTCGGAAATGAAAACGCTGTTCGTCAGTGGAAGCGATACGGACGTTGGCAAGACTTGGGTTGTCGGGGCACTTGCCGCCCTGTTCGCTGCTAGGGGATGCAGCGTCCAGGTAGTCAAGCCCGTCGAAACGGGCGTGTCGGATTCCGTGTACTCGGATGTTCAGAACGTATTGAATAATTGTTCGAATGCTTCAGTTACTGGATACACATTATCGTCCTATCCTTTACCGATCGCTCCTGTTGCGGCTGCTGAACAAGAAGGGGAATTATTGAATCTCGCTTCGATGGTCGATCGGGTAAATGCCTTGCCGGATACTGATTGGAGAATCGTCGAGGGAGCGGGTTCGCTGGCGGCTCCAGTCGATTGTGACGGTGCGGACTGGAGGGATTTTGCGGAAGCTCTGAAAGTGGAGCGGACGGTACTGGTGGTCGAAGATCGTGTTGGAGCGATTGGCCAGGCTCGAATGCTCTACGCTTATGCCCGAGCGAAAGGATTGAGCTGCGGAGTATGGCTCAACGAGATCCGGGAACAGGATTTGGTTGCGAGGAATGCGACGCATGATGGTGTACGTTCGAGTGGAATCCCATTGTGGGCGACTCAACGTTTCGGGAGCCGCTCGGCTGAAGTGCTGGAGGATTTTTGGCTATGAAGTTTCCGTTGCGCGATAGGTTGACGAAACCGCTTCTTAAACGGCAGGATGCAGGTTTGACGCGAAAATTACGTGTTTTTTCTACCAATGAAGAAATGCTAAACCTGGCAAATAATGACTATCTGAGCCTTTCGAATCACCCGCAGGTGATCGATGCGGCTAAACGTGCGATTGAATTCTATGGATGCTCTTCATCGGCTTCTCCTTTAATTACAGGGTTTGGCCCGTCGCATCATGAGTTGCTAGAGGTGCTTAAGGATTGGCATGGTTTCAAGAGCGGAATGATTTGGAATTCCGGATACGTTGCCAATCAAGCATTGCTGAGTTCTTTGCCGTGTAAGGGAGACTTAGTTTTGGCGGATCGACTCATCCACAAGAGTATGATCTCAGGGATTCTCTCGAGCGGAGCTCGGTTAATGCGGTATCGGCATTGCGATATCGATCATTTGGAGGAGTTGTTAGAGAAGCACGCGACTGGCGATCGTATAGTATTTGTGGTGACGGAATCTGTATTCAGTATGGATGGCGATTATCCTGATCTGAAAAAGATGGCTGAACTCAAAGAACGGCTCGGATTCTTTTGGGTTGTCGATGAGGCCCACGCGTTGGGTTGGTATGGAAAACGGGGTAGCGGCTTGGTCGAGCGTTTAGGCGCGGCGGATTCCGTGGACGTTTTAGTTGGAACGTTGGGCAAAGCCTTGGGCTCGATGGGAGCTTACTCCTTGTTTCGCGATGAAGTGGTGGAGCGGTATTTGACGAATTTTGCAGACGAGTTTATCTATTCGACCTATCTGGCTCCGGCGGCAGCTTCGGCAGCAACAGCGGCCATAGAGTGTATTCGAAATATGGAATTCAATCGAGAGTCGTTGAGCTTGTTGTCAGCCTCTTTTCGAAAGCAGTTGATTGAAAAAGGCTTTAGCGTTTCGTTGGGAGACTCGCCGATTGTGTCGATTGCTTTGGGGGAAACCGATGCCGCGATCCAAGCGGCTGAGACTTTGGAAGAATTGGGTATTTTGGTTGGAGCGGTGAGACCACCGACAGTACCGGATGGAACGAGTCGGCTACGCGTTTCTCTTAAAGCGGATCTTTCGGAAGCAGATTTGGCGAGGGTTGCGGATACGCTTTTCGACGTAGTGAGAACGTAGCGATGCGAGTGGTGTGGATCAATGGTTGGAGTTTAGAGGAAGGACCTTTGTTGTCCTTGGTGACCAAGCGTTTTCCGGAACATGAGCATCTAGCGGTGGCTTCCGTTCCTGGTTGGGCTCGAGTTCTGGAAGAGATCGATGGGGTCGACGTTTTGATTGGATATTCGCTGGGTGCGTTTTTACTGATGGGGCGACTGGATCTTTGCGACAAAGCCAAGCGAACGATATTGTTGGCGCCATTCGAAGATTTTCGAAGCGAATCGGATCGCGGCGGAAAGGTGAAGAGAGGACAACTTTCGTACTTGTTGAAATGGTTGGATCGGGATTCCTGTGCTGCAGTTACCGATTTTCGAGAACGAGCGGGAATTTCTGAAACGATGAGCGAGTGTTATAGGTTTTCAGCGGTTGAGTTGAAATGGGGTATTGAATACTTGATGACAGAATCGGTGGAACTGGGAACTGCTGGACGATTCGAATGCTATTTCGGATCAGAGGATGCGTTATTGGATACGTATTATTTTGAGAATACGTATCCAGGTATTCGTGTCATCGAAGGAACCGGGCACGATTTGAGGGAATTGCTTGAGGGGGGATTAACGAGTCTATGAGGTTTAATCGAAAAGCGTCAGTTTATCATGAGAAAGCTGATATTCAGAAGGTCGTGGCTGATTGGTCTTCGGAGTGGATCGAGTGCGATTGCGGCGGTCTGCGTGCTCTAGAGCTGGGAGCGGGTACGGGGTTGTTCACCAAGCATTTGGCGTTGAGAGGCTTCAAGTCTTTGCTGGCGACGGATCAGTCCAAGCGTATGCTTGAAGAGGGGAAAAAACGTCTACCGATGGTGGAATGGCATGTGCTGGATGCTTGGCGGTGCGAAACGTTTCTGGTTGATAGGATATATGCGAGCAGTTTGCTTCAGTGGGCGCTTAATCCGGCAGCAATATTGGAAAATTGGAGGAACGCGTTGGAGCCTGAAGGGCGTGTTTTAGTGTGTTTATTCGTTGCGGGTTCGCTGGGTGAATTCGTAAAGGAACGTCCTGATTTCTCGGCTCTTGTATGGAGGAGCGAAGCGGAATGGCTTGGGTTTTTTCGAGATGCGGGGTTTGAAATTTCGAGAAACGAAGCACGAGACGATATTATCTCATACGCTTCCTCCCGAGAGGCGTTGCGAGCGATTCATGATGTTGGGGCGGTGGGGGAACGGCGGATGAGCACGGGCGAGTTGAGGCGTTTTTTGAACGACTGCGATCTGCGTTTTAAAAATCGATTCGAACTAAGCTGGAAAACGCTGCGAATCGAATGCGTGAAGCGATAGGGCTTACTTTGGCGTCGGCCCTGCAAAATGGTTCTTGGCGGCTTTGTTATGGAAGCACATTAGTCCAGCTTCCAATGAGAGAGTTCGCTTTGAGGGCTTGTTCTAGGCGTTGGAGGAAATGCTCTCGGTTTAGCTCTTCCGCACCGAGGCTTTGGAGGTGATCGGTAGGCGTTTGAGCGTCGATGAAATGAAAGTCATTTTTCTGGGCGAATGAGACCAGGTTTGCAAAGGCGAATTTTGAGGCGTCGGGGTAATGATGAAACATTGACTCGCCGAAAAAAGCGGCTCCAAGCGAGAGCCCGTAGAGCCCGCCTACAAGGTCGCCATCGCGATAGGTTTCGAATGAATGGGCGATTCCGAGGCGGTTGAGTTCAAGGTAGGCTTGGATCATGTCTTCAATGATCCAGGTGCCGTCTTGACCAGGGCGCGGGGTTCCGGAACAAGCTCTTATTACGGCTTCGAAATCCGTGTCGATGCTAAGCTCGAAGCGATCGGACCGAAGGACGCGCCCTAGACTTTTAGAGCGTTTGAAGTTTTTCGGATAGAGAATCATTCGCGGGTCAGGTGAGAACCAGAGAATGGGTTGTCCTTCGGAGTACCAGGGGAAGATCCCGTTTTGGTATGCTGTTATCAGGCGTTCGGGGCTGAGGTCGCCGCCGATTGCGAGCAATCCGTCTTCATCCGCGAGTTCTGGGTTGGGAAACTCGATTCGTTTGGAAAGGATGTGAAGATTCATGGCGTTTGGCGCCGCGGTTGATTGAGGCTATTTTTCGAATGCGGGTAGCTGGGTTTTGTCTTCGAATAGAGCGATGAGGCGATCGTATCCCATTCGTCGCGACTTGGTGTCTCCTCCCCTTTGAAAAAAAGCGTTCCATGATTCGGAAGGAATGACTTCTCCATCGGCTTCGGTTCGCTTGAATTCCGTCAAGTTGGACTCCCTGTCGAATTGCATGTCCCATGGGAGTTGAAAGAGCGTTTTAGCGGCGTCGGCAGTTATGAGGATCGCTCCAAGCTTGGGTATATCGTTTTCGCAAGTTCGCGCTTGGATGGCACTTAGGAACGAGACGACCCGAAAGTTGTAAGCGAGGATGAGATCGGAAATGGCGCTGAGAAGCTTCACCCGCGATTGAGTCGTCTCACGCGGGAGAGTGAGCGCGACGAATGGACCGAGCTCTCGTTTACCGAGAAAGATCGGAAGAATGCCTTTGAATGATTCGAATACGTCTTCCGCGTGCGAAGCCATTGCTTCGTGTATACCCGAAGTGGAAGATGAGTTTTTGGCGAGTAGTTGTTGCAGGCTATCCATAGAGACGGGGAGTGTTATGACTGGGTAAGTCAAGTCGAGCGCTTATTGGATTGGCTCTTGAGTAAAGGCGAGCGATGCCGAATTGATGCAATAACGCAGGCCGGTAGGCTTGGGACCATCTGGGAATACGTGCCCCAAGTGTCCGCCGCAAGTTTTACAATGGGCCTCCGTGCGGGTCATTCCATGACTGGCATCGACGGTTGTGCCGACGTGTTTTAAGTCGACTGCATCGAAAAAACTAGGCCAACCGGTTCCGGAATCGAATTTCGTTTCGCTAGAAAAAAGCGGTGTCCCGCAGCCCGTGCATTTGTAGGTTCCTTGAGCTTTATTGTCCCAGAAAGTATTCGAAAAAGGAGGCTCGGTTCCCTGTTGGCGTAGGACGCGATATTGATCGGGAGTGAGGGCTTTTTTCCATTCCTCGTCGCTGCGGTTTATACTCGTTAGCGTCTCGATTTTGGCTTTGGAAGGCAGTCCACAGGCGTTAGGTTCTTCGGGAGCTTGGTTTTCGAAATTTGAGTCATCGCGTTTAGTCATAAACGAAAACGCTATCGTCATTTGCGAAAGTGTAAACGCGAATTCAAACCAAATGATGTTTCTGCAAACAAATCAGCCCATTCGTTGCCGAATGGGCTGTCTAGTTTGGTAGTTTTCCCTCCTCTGGAGGGAACACTTCAGTTTGTATCCTAAATCTTGGCGCGCGCAATCTTTAACGAGCGATCTGACGTAGTAGGCGGGCTCGTTTCGCCGCGACGAAAGCGAGATGCCGTGCAGGTAGCTCAGATCAGTGAGGGCGGAAACACCTTCTTCGACGATTAGTTGATCGTCATCGAGAATGGGGTGTCTGAATTTCAATCGTGGTGAATAGACCGATTTCATAATTCTAACTTCATCGTAGCGAGGGTAGAGCGGTTCGTGATATCCTGCTAGGTCGACATCCTGCTAGGTCGACATCCTGAATTTAGATATTAAGTATGTATCCATCTGGAAGGTACGAACTGGCATTTTCTTCGAATGCTTCGCGCAGTAAATCGAAGATGATGGATTGCTCCTTCTCTCCTGAGAAACCGTCGATTTCAATATTGGTGAATCCGCTTGGATTTCCGAAATCGATAGAGACGGTCACGTCATGTCGCTGTGAGGCATTGATACTCGCGAGAGCGAGAGCCACTGCCAGCATTCCAGTAATTACTGCCTTTAGTTGTTTTCACCTTCTCCCTTTGTTCCCTTTTTTATAAGGACCTTTGCTCGAAATAAGTAGGTCCTTAATGAAAACTAATTTGCCTAATCGGGTTGTTAGGGTTAAGTATTTTTTTTAGTACCGAATACGCGGATACCGATAGGCAAAGTTTGCACGAAGACATTGACGGTTGAAATAGGCGGTTTGAGGCCGTTTCAAGAGGGCAAATTGTAATTGACAAGAATTGCCTCGAACCCTTTTTAGAGCGTTCAAATTCGTTATACCGATGGCAGAAGAAAAGAAAACCGCAGCTAAGAAGCCAGAGAAGAAAACCGCAGAGAAGAAATCGACGCCTAAAGCGAAGGCGACCCCGGTTGCAAAGAACGGAAAAGGCGACGGGCCGAGAAACATTTTCTCGGAAGAGTTTCGCAGCAATTTCGATTCGATCGATTGGAGTAAGTAGCTCCATTCGGGAAGCTACCAGATACCTTGCTCGGCCAGTTGCTTGACTGCAGCTTCGGCCCACCCGCGATTGGCTGCAGGGCTCGCGGGAGACGGATGGAGGACTTTTCCGTGGCGAATGTCTAGTCCAGCTAGGGCTTCTTGAGCTCGTTTTTGGGCGAACTCGCCGACGCCGACAATCCATTCGGGATCAAGGGTTCGAATACATGTTCGAAGATGTTCGTCGCATGCTGTAAAAAGAGCGGCTTTCTCTGAGGCGGGCAGTTTATCGGGGGTCCGGTTGCGAGCGCTTTCTTCCATGAAGACGAGCGGGCAATAGTTGAGAACGAAATGGTCGGCGAAAAAGGCGTCAGCGCTATCGAAGCGCTCAGAGAATAACCCCCAAAGACGTCGCCCGGAAACTTCGGATTTTTCGCAGGCGAATCCTACAACGGGTCGTTTAGGATGTTCTAGAAAAGGGATGTCGACTGGTTCTTCGATACCCATCCAATCGCGAACGAGGGAGACTTCGCCAAAGGGTACTCCGGTTTGAGCCATTCCCCAGGGACCAGGGTTCATTCCCATGAAAACAATCTTTTTGCGTGAATTTCCGTAGGTGTGCAAGTAGTGTCGGTGGGGTTTCCAAGCGTATTGCAATGGGTTGTAGACGTATGAAACGGGATTGGCGAATGTTTGACAGTTGACGATTTTCGTTAGCGATTCGGCGGCTTTTATCAGTTGGGCGGACTCGTTCATAGTTCGGTTTTCGAAGATGGGAGGATTTGGGTCAAACTGATTGCGTGCGTGAATAATTAGAAAGTCGAATAGAAGCGTTTTAGTTGATGAGGGCTGAATCCAATCCGATAGGCGGCTACGATTGCGAGATTGAGCAGTTGCTGTTTTATGATTCCGTTGCGTTCGAAGCGCCGGGCGGATGTCTGGACGGGATGGCATGATTTGATGAATCGCCCTGCCCGACGGAGGCGCAGTTGAAATTCAATATCCTCAAGAAATGGATACGCTTTAAACCCCTCCATATCCTCGAATTTTTTTCGTTTCAAAAATAGTCCTTGGTCACCGTACGTAAAGTAGGCGGCGTTTATCGAACTGCATTTGGAGTAAAGGCGTAAGAGTCGAGAGGGATTTTTAAAGTCGAGTCGGAATGAACCTGCTATAACGTTAGGTTTCCCGAGAATCGATTCAACCTCCTCGGAAGCGTGTTCGGGGAGGAGGGTATCTCCGTGCAGAAAGAGGAGCGTATCTCCGATTGCAGCTTTGGCTCCGCAATTCATCTGAACGCCTCTTCCTGGCAGGCTTTGCAAAACGATGCAGCCTTGTCGATTGGCTATCTCGATGGTATTGTCGGAGCTTCCGCCATCGACGACGATGATTTCCTTTTCACCGTTTTGGTCGGCAACTCGGCCTAGGGTTGCCAATAGGTTCTCCGCTTCGTTTAAGGTGGGGATTATATAGGAGATGAAGCCTAGCACTGTTTCAGGGAGGAGGCTCAAACGTAAGCTTTTCTGGGAATGGTGCCCATTGGGAAGCTGTGATCATTCAACAGGGCTCCGCGTTTGGCGATTGGCGAGAGGGTCGGCATTAAGGTTTCGTGAACAGGAACCAATGAGCATAGTCGCTCAAGCTCTGGGTGATTTTGGATACGCTGGAAAACGTTCGCGAGTAAGATGGCGTCACCCAGCGCATCGTGGCGACGTATTGACGAAAGGCCGGCCGTTAGGCGTTCGGCGATGTCGTCGAGGGAATTACGCAATCGTGAAAAGTCGGGCCAGAGCATTTCAAAGATATCCATGGTATCTATAAAACGCACCGTGCGTGATTGCCCTGGCTCTTTATTTACGTGTTTCTCGATGAATTTGAAATCGAATCGATAGACGTCGTGACCGAAAAAAGTCGCTTGCCCGGCGAAGTCGGATAGCATTTGGACGGCTTCAGCGGGAGACGGTGCGTTGGCGACATGTTGGTCGCGCACTCGAGTCAATTTCTGGATTCGCTTCGGGATAGGCTTGCCTGGGTTTACGTAGGAAGTGAAGGAGTCTTCGGCTTCCATTCGCATTCCGCCCATTCGAATTGCCGCGACTTGAGTAATCTCTTCTAGCTTTGGCCGGAGACCCGTTGTTTCCAGATCGAACGCAACTAGTTCCGTAACCCCTAAAAGGGGGTGGAAGTGACTGTGATGGGCTGGGTTTAAAGGTTTCACTAGATATGTCCGAACGCGGGTGTTATTTTTCAATTTCCGACCGGCGTTTGCAGGGCTCCGTTCCATCGTAGAAGCAGTTTTTAGCAAATTAATAATCGACAGAATAGCACCGTGTATGAACTTTTTTGAAAAGTTTACTCAAGGTTAACAAATCCTTGGCTAGGATACCCTAAATCGTTAAAGGGTCGGGTCAGAAATTCCCCCTGATCTGATGGCGAGCAGCATTTGAATATTGGATAATCGATGAGCTATTTCCTGCGCCAGCTTCAAATCGTTTTCCCGTTCCATGACAGTACCAAGACGTTTCTCGATGAGTTCGAGGCACTTCAATGAATCTTCGTATTCGTTGCGAAGCGGAGAAGGATTGGATTCTGAATGGTTTGGGATCGGTCGGATCATTCCTAGATTAGGTTGAAAGACTTGACAGCTTTTAACAAGGCAGATTTTACAATTATTTTAAAGATCAGGGATTCCTGTATGAGTCTATCAGCTAGGGGTCGTTTTCGGGGCTTGTAAAGGTATAGCTCTTTTGCATTGACTGGCTCGTTTATGAAGAACGCGGTTTTATCGGGCAGAGAGATTTTAGTGGTCGATGACGAAGCCTTGTTGAGAAAGCGATTGGCTCGGTTTTTGGAATCCGAAGGCGCGAATGTCGTCGCTGTTTCGAATTTCGAGGAGGGTAAGCGAGCATTGTCGTCGATGCCGTTCGATTATGCGTTGTTGGACGTGCATCTGCCGGACGGTTTGGGGATCGATCTTCTGCAGTTCGCGGACGGCGTTTCGTGCGTTATTATGACGGCGGACGGTGGTTGGGAGATTGCGGTTGAGGCGATGAAGCGAGGAGCGGCTGATTACATGGCGAAGCCGTTTGAGATTCAGGAAATTCCTTTGATTTTGGCGCGCTGCGCGAGCGCGAAACGCAGTGATCGATCTAGGCAGCATCGAATGGCTGCGGCGAAAACCGAACAAGGTGGCGACTCTTTGTATTTCGGGGATTCGTTGTTGGAGCTGAAAGAGCAGCTCGAACGTATTTTGGTGGCGGACCGGAGATTGGGAAAGCGATTGCCGCCGGTATTACTTGAAGGCGAAACGGGTACGGGCAAGTCGACTTTCGCTCGTTGGTTACATGCGGCTGGGCCGCGGCAAAAGGAGGAATTGGTGGTGGTTAACTGTGGGGCATTGCCGGAGAGCTTGGCGGAGTCCGAGTTGTTCGGGCATGAGAAGGGCGCGTTCACAGATGCTAAGGAAAAACGTATTGGATTGTTTGAAGCGGCGGATGGGGGAACCTTGTTTTTGGATGAAATCGCCAGTTTGTCGTCGGCGTTGCAGGCGAAGGTATTGGTGGCAATCGAGGAAGGGAAGATTCGACGTGTTGGAGGGGTAAGTGAAATTCTGGTCGATGCTCGGGTTATTGCAGCGTCAAATCGTGGTTTAAAAGGGCTTTCTGAAAGCGGCGAATTTCGCGAAGACCTGTATCACCGGTTGAATTTGCTGCATGCTACGATTCCGCCGCTGAGAGATCGGCGGGGCGACATTCTGCCTTTGGCTCAATATTTGGGGGTGGAGATTTCTCGTCGTTATAGATTGGATACGTTCACTATTTCGGAAAACGGAAAAGCTCAGTTGCTGGCTCATGACTGGCCGGGCAATATTCGTGAGCTGTCGCATGAGATCGAACGGGCAATTATTCTTGGCGATCCTGATAAAATGGCATTTCCAGCACTAGCAAATGTGTCGGGCGAATTAGAGCGCGAGTCGGGTGATGGTTCTGATTGGTTGGATGCGCGTTGGCGGTTTCCGGAAGACGGATTCGATTTGGAAAGCGCTATCGATCGATTGATTGACCATGCGATCAATCAGGCGGACAGAAACGTTTCCCAAGCGTCCAGGTTGCTTGGAGTTCCGCGCGACTACATTCGCTATCGCAAGAAGAAGCGTAGCGAAGAGCTTGGGGAATAGTTCCCAGGTTGGATGTTCGATGAGGAGACTTATTGGGGAATATTTCCCATTGGGGTGAACATACCGAAGGTTCTTCGTTGATAGATGATTCGCAAGTTGTTGATTATTAGAATTTAATTAAAAATTCGATCAATTGGCACGAGCCCTGCAGATGGGTTCGTGGCAGGAGAAGCTTTTCTAAGACCTCGGGTGTCGGTAAAACTTAACTAAAATCAATTATGAAAAAATATATTACATTACTACTAGCGGTTGGGATAACATCGAGTTTAGCGTTTGCAGCTCCGGACCGTCCGGACCGTCCCAAGAGACCTACGCTTCAGGATCAGATCGAGCGAATTGGGGGGATCCTTGAAGATGCGGATATTTCGGATCGGAAGAAGGCTTATCTCGAGGGTCGCTTGGCGGTATTAGAAATTCAAAGCGAATTTCGTGCTGCGGTAAAAGCGAAGATGACTGAGCTGGGCGATGAGGCCACGAAAAAGCAACGACAAGATGCGATGGTGGTTGTACGTGAGAGTTTCAAGGAAAACATGGATGGCTTGAAGAATACTCGCAGAGATAAGTTCGAGCGTCGTCGTCACCTTCGCAAGAAAGCAGGCAAAGAAGCTAAAGAAGGCGAATAAAACGCGTAATCGTTTTTATCAACCAGATAGCGAGCTGCTTGGGGGAACCTAGGCACGCTCGCTTTTTGGGTAATGGAGATGAGGGGAAAAATTAGGCCAGGATTGTGGGCCTTATTTCTGGGGGGAGTGGCTTTGGCCGGTGAGGACCGGGAGGCTGAAGTCGATGTTGGGATTGGCGAATGGTCGGCGAGTGCCGGTTTTGGCTACAAGAAGAATGTCTTGTTTAGCGAAATACTGCCGGTGGATTCGGCGTTCAACTACGTGAGTGTGGAGGGGGCCGTCCAAAAAGAGTTCATTGCTTCGGGAGCGGAATGGGTATCGATATTTTTATTGGACAATCGGAATTATTGGCAGGTCGATGATTTACCTAATGAGACTTTTGGTATGTTCTTGTCGGAATTTGGTAAGCACGTGACCGTTGACGGTCGACTGGCCGCCAGTTTTCAGTACGTGTATCTCAATCAGGCTTTCGATGCGAGTTTCGACATTTTAGACGAGAATCGGATTGTCCTGACCGCAGAGGAACCGGGTTTGTATTTTGAATGGGCGTCGTTTCTTTGGCAGTTTAAATATACGGCCAAGGCAGGTGCCTCGAGGATGTATTTCGCTGACTCGAAGGACGACTACGAGACGCTCGATTGGGAGCTTGAATTCGATTACATGACGAATGAAGGCGGCCGACTCTTTTTGGCTCCTAACGGATTTATTCGCGATTATACGGCTCGGGTGGCTCGCGATCTTGATGGATTTCGCCTGGAAGAAACTATCCTGGGCACGGATGAGCAGGGCATTGAAGGCGGATTCGAGCAATCGTTTAGGGTCCTTGGGCTTGCTACTGAGGTAGAGCTCGAAGTGGATTTCTCCGCCCGAAGGGATCGGCACACTGGCTACTATGATCGTGATCGTTTGAAATACGGCATCGATCTGAGATTAGCGGGCGAGAAATGGGACTTTGGGATCAATGCATCGCATGCTGACAGCGAGTACCTTTCTCAGTTGGCGGATGATGGCCAATTACGGAGTTCGAAGGATTGGGTTTGGGGATTTGAAATGGCCCGGGAAATGGGCGAGAAATGGGGCGTCTTTTTGAGAGCAGATGCGGAAAATTCTGTTTCTAATGAAACTTTTTTCAGTTATGAGTCGAATAGTATATTGTTGGGCATGAGGTATCGATAGGCTGTTTTGGTCAATAGAGACTGACCAATCGACGATCTCTAACTGATTCATATGACTAATCGCCAAACTGTGAACTCTCAAAGCAAAGGGCCCTCCATGGTCGCTCCTTTGGCTTTGATGATGATCGTTTTCGTATTTGGGGGGATCGTTGGCATCGCGAGTTTTCAACTGAGAAAGGATCTGAGGGAACGCGTGTTGCAACGCTATGCAGATATTTGGGGGCCTATCTCGCGCTTTCAAGTTGCTCGTGGGATGGATGACGAGTTGCTGAGCACTCTTAATCTGGAGGACACGATTGTTTATTCTCTGATGGAGGGTCAGGACATCGATGGCGCTTTGGGCGTTCAAGTGTTCGATAGTCAAGGCCGCTA
>Ga0233432_10001538_pt1 | contig 22259 bp, 23 predicted proteins | sample SI_122_August201_6_FD_179870 | JGI IMG/M metagenome (GOLD analysis project Ga0233432, IMG submission 179870) | Seawater microbial communities from Saanich Inlet, British Columbia, Canada - SI_122_August2016_10_MG | ecosystem: Environmental > Aquatic > Marine > Inlet | place: Canada: British... | reverse complement strand
TCATCATTAATATAGTCTGGATAAGCGTATAAAAGTCGAAACCATTCAATACCATCGACCTTTTCCAAAGCTTGTAAAAGCTCCAACAATTTAGGTTCCCCATAAGCCTGAATACCATACGCAGTTGTATCTTGAGCTATGATATTTATTTCTTTGGTTCCTCGGGCTGCAAGAATTTTCGTTTCTTCGACAAGTTCCTCTATTTTTTTGTCCGCATTTGGACCTCGAATAGCAGGAATCGTACAATAAGTACAGGTTCTATCGCAACCTTCAGAAATCTTCAAATAACTATAATGAGGTAATGTCACAGAAATTGGACGAATACCAGCAAGATGATTTTTAGACAAATCAGGTTTGTAAGCAAATAAATCTTGTAAATCAGCTACAATATTTTGCACTTCATCTAGAGCATAAACCCCATCGAGTTGTGGATATTTTTTAGAAACATCATCTTTACCTCTTGAAACATAGCAACCCATAGCCATTACAACCTGGACATCACCCTTTTTCTTAAGTTCTAATAATCCAGAAATTTCATCACGTGCTTCATCAATAGATGTCTGTAAAAATCCGCATGTATTAACAATGACTACATCTGAATATTCAGGTTCAGCACTTAATCTGAATTCTTTATTGTACAACTCACCCATTAAGTTTTCAGTATCGACCAAATTTTTTGCGCAGCCAAGCGAAACCATCGCTACAGTGGGAATTCCCTTTTCAACTTGTTCTTTTTTTGGCATATTTTACTTTTCTTTGGCTAGATTTCATCTAGTGAGTTTCTCGCGATTTAGTATATTTATAAGCTTATTTTTACAATGTAAGCAAGCTTAATTCAACATATTCTCAGTAATTCTTCAAAGTTAAAAATTTGACGTGAAAATTTGTATTTCATTTTTTTATAAGTACTTATAATTAAAGAACTATCTATCAAGGGGATCAAAATGTTCAGCTTTACAACTTCGATTTGCATATTCTGTATCATCACTTTAAGCTTTGGCTTTTTTGGAGCACCTTTGCTATTTTGGTCCATATCCCTCACAATCGCGGCATGGGTTTTAGATTTACCCTATTTATTTTTCTTTTTACTTTTAATCACTATCCCTTTGAATGTCAAAAGCATTAGGATTTCATGGCTATCTGAGCCAGCGATGAAGTTCTTAATTAAAATGGGATTACTCCCCAAAATATCTGAAACAGAAAAAACGGCAATTGAAGCAGGCTCTGTTTGGGTTGATAAAGAGTTTTTTTCTGGGAAACCCAATTTCAACAATATTTTATCACAAAAATACCGCGAATTAAATGCTGAAGAAAAAGCGTTTTTAGATGGACCCATTGAAGAAATATGCAAAAAAACGGATGATTGGAAAGCCCGTTATGAAAAAGATTTATCAAAAGAGGTATGGGCTTTACTTAAAAAACATAAAGTCTTTGGAATGATTATTCCTAAAAAATATGGAGGATTAGAATTTTCAGCCCTTACGAACAGTGCTGTTGTCGGAAAAATAGCATCTAGATCTATGCCACTTGCAGTTACTGCAATGGTTCCGAATAGTCTGGGTCCTGCAGAACTACTCATGCATTACGGAACAGATGAACAAAAAGATTACTATCTCCCTCGATTAGCAGATGGCCGTGAAATCCCTTGTTTTGCTCTTACTGAACCAACAGCAGGTTCAGACGCTGGAGCTATTCAAGCAGATGGGCAACTTTTCAAAAATGACAAAGATGAAATCATGTTGCGTTTAAATTTTCGCAAACGTTATATTACCTTAGCTTCAGTATCTACTTTAATAGGGTTAGCTTTTAAATGCTATGACCCTGAAAATTTATTGGGGGGGAAAGTAGATTTAGGAATCACTTGTGCCCTTATCCCCAGCGACACAAAAGGAATTACACTGGGAAGACGTCATGACCCACTCGGCACTCCATTTCATAATTGCCCTGTTAATGGTGATGATGTAGAAATTTCTATTGATAATATTATCGGAGGTCAGGGAGGTATTGGTAATGGCTGGAGAATGTTAATGGATTGTTTATCTGCTGGTCGAGCAATTTCTCTTCCTGCTGTCAGTACAGGTTTAGCAAAATACTGCTACCGCGGTATTGGTGCCTATGCGACTTGTAGACAACAATTTGGAATGTCTATTGGGAAATTTGAAGGCATCGAAGAGCCTTTAGCTGAAATTGGTGGTTTAACTTATTTATTAGAAGCAGCACGTATATATACTTGTGGTGGGATTGAAAGCGGTGAAAAACCTTCAGTCGTTTCAGCAATAGCAAAATATCATTTCACTGAAAGTGCCCGCACAATTGTAAATCACTCAATGGATATCGCAGGTGGTTCAGCAATTTCACTTGGTCCTCGTAACTTATTTGCAAATGCATATATATCATTACCAATCGCAATTACTGTTGAGGGAGCAAATATTTTAACACGTACTATGATTATCTTTGGACAGGGATTAATCCGATGCCACCCTTTTGTACAAGACGAAGTTGCCGCATTAGAAACAAATAACCTCAAAGCATTTGATCGAGCATTTTGGGGTCACGTAGGTTTTGTCATACGCAATGTCTTTAGAGCTGGTTTGTTAACCTTTAGTCGAGGATTGTTTGCTAAAAGTTATTCCAGAGGTTCTATGAAATCTTATACTAGGAAAATCCAATGGGCTTCTGCAGTCTTTTCTGTATTAGCCGATTTAGCGATGGCAGGTTATGGAGGTTCCTTAAAACGAAAAGAAAAAATCACAGGACGACTGGGAGATATAGCTTCATGGATGTATTTAGCCAGCACAGTAATTAAACGCTACGAAACAGAAGGTTCTCAACAAGAACACAAACCTTTGGCAATTTGGAGCCTTGATCACAGTATGCACCAAATTCAAATAGCTCTCGAGGATGTATTAAAAAATATTGATTTACCAATAATCAAACACATCTTAAATGGACCACTTTGGTTTTTATTTAGGCTAAATCCAATTGGCTCTAAACCAACCGACAAATTGGGTTCTAAAGTTGCACGTACTATGATGACACCTGGTTCGTGTAGAGATAAAATGACCTCGGGTATATTTATCCCTGAAAGTAAAGAGGAAAACTTAGGCAGAGTTGAAAATGTTTTTAATTTACATCACAAAACTGCTATCTTGAGGAACTCATTAAAAGAAGCCGTGAAGAATAAAAAGTTATCTAAAGGTAACCCTGAAGTAATGCTCAATGAAGCACTTCAAAAAAATATTATAAACCAAGATCAATATGATGAATTGAGTATCTATGAAGATGCATTATTAAATTTCAGTCAAGTCGATGCATACACCTTAGATGACCTAAAACCTGAAAAAGCACCAACCCCAACTATCTAATATTATTTAAAAAACCCATTTCACATTTCACTCCAAATAATTATTATTATAAATAATGTACCTTTTCATAAAAAAAAGTCATTGCTTTAGTTTACTGAGCCTTAAAATAAATCGTATTATGACTCTAGATAATAAGTAGTTATCGTGAATAAAGCTGACAAAATCACAATTACAAAAAAAGCATTCGTAGACAAGCTTGCAGAACGCACCAATTATGATCCTAGAATCGTAAATCAGATTTTCCTCGAAACTCTGGATTTGATTGTAGATGAATTGAAAAGTGGTCATAAGCTTGAATTTCGCGGAACTTTTATTCTTGGAACAAAAATCCAAGCACAGCGCCAAGCACAAAACCCAAAAACATTGGAAAAAGTTGATATTCCAGAAAGAAGGGTGGTATATTTCAAAAAGGGAGATCGTTTGAAAACACTAGACTAAGTTAATTAAGCAGTATCTTAGTCCTTTTTTATCCCCTTTTAACATATGGCTGCAGTATATATAGAAACGTACGGGTGCCAAATGAACGAATACGACACTGAACTCGTTCGCAGTATTCTACTAGAAAACAAACACCAAATTGTTAACAATGAGCTTAAAGCCGATGTTATCCTTTTAAACACTTGTGCTGTTCGTGAAAATGCTTTTAATAAAATTTATGCGCGCGTTGGTGATTTAAAGTTTTTACGTAAAGCTAAAAAGACCCGAGTAGGAATACTGGGTTGTATGGCTCAAAATCTAAAAAAAGACCTCTTAATCAACAAAAATATAGATTTTACACTCGGGCCAGATAGCTATAGGGAATTACCTAAACTTATTTCTGAAGCCTTGGATCACGAACCTGTAAACAGTATTACTGATTTAAGTGAATATGAAACTTATTCCGACATAGAACCAACCCGTAATAACTCAAGCAATGCTTGGTTAGCTATAATGCGAGGTTGTGATAATTTTTGTACATTTTGCGTTGTGCCTTATACACGCGGAAGAGAAAGAAGCCGTGAAATGTCATCCATTATTGAAGAAGCTAAAAGTATTGCGGCAAAAGGTATTCCACAAATTACTCTTTTAGGCCAAAATGTCAACAGTTACAAAAGTGGGGATGATTCCTTTGCAGACCTGATGGAGGCTATCGCAAATGTAGATGGAATTAAACGTATACGTTTTACATCTCCTCACCCAAAGGATTTCCCAGAGGAATTATTACACGTCATAGCAAAGTATCCAAATATATGTAAACAAATACATCTACCTCTTCAATCTGGAAACAATGAAGTTCTTAAAAAGATGAACCGTGAATATACTCGCACAGAATTCATCGAATTAGCTCATAAAATGAGACGTATTATTCCAGGAGTGCATATTTCAACAGATATTATTATTGGTTTTCCTTCAGAAACGAATGCTCAATTTAATGAAACGGCTTCCTTAATGGAAGAAGTGCGTTTCGACTCAGCATATATCTTTAAGTATTCTCCGCGTGAAGGAACACTAGCAAAAAGAAAATTTCCCGATGATGTTACTGCTGAAGATAAAAAACAGCGCATTGTGTTACTCAATGATATTCAAAAAAGGCACAGCAAGGAAACCCTTGAACGTATGGTGAATAAGGAATATGAGGTCTTAATTGAAAAAGAAAGCACTCCTATTTCTGCAGATCAATGCCAAGGAAAAACAGATCAAGGCGTAACGGTGGTTCTTCCTCAGGATGGATCTCTGAAAATTGGCGATATTGTCAAAGCCAGTATCAAACAAACCACATCTCATGTATTGATTGCAGAAATCCCTACTTTGAGTGGCGTAAACTGAATTGCTTAAAATAGGCATTGTAGGAGTGGGAGTCATGGGAGGCTCTCTGCTCCTAGCATTGAAAGATAGCGCAAAGGTTAAAAGCAAAGTCTATTGTCACGTTAGAAACGAAAAGTCTAAAGAGTGGTGTTTGGATAATGGAGCAGATGCTACATTATTAAATATTGCAGACTTTCCCTCAGACCTTGATTTTATATTTTTTGCAGCTCCAGTCGATTGCCTTGAAAATATAGCAACTGAATTAGCGAATACCGAAAGTAAAGCTCTTATCTCTGATTTAGCAAGTACAAAATCAGATGTGATTCCTGCTATAGCTAAACAATTAATCGGTAAAAAGTACTTGAGTTGCCATCCAATGTGTGGTTCAGAAAAGTCTGGTTTTGATGGTGCAGATAAAGCTTTATACCTCAATAAAACCGTTGTAATTACACCTCACAATGAAGCTTCTAAGGAATATTGCCAAAGGCTTTCTGAGTTTTGGGTCGATTTAGGAGCCAAAACCCTAAACCTCAATCCTGAAATTCACGATGCCTCCGTTGCATGGGTATCGCATATGCCTCATGTTCTTATGTACAGTCTTATACAAGCCATTTCCATAGCTGAACAAAATAATCCTGAAATTTTTAATGTTGCAGGGACAGGTTTGAAAGACTTAAGTCGTCTAGCTGCAAGTAATCCTGACTTATGGACACAAATCATTCTCGAAAACAAAACATCTGTTAATCAAGCAATCTCAGGTATACAAGAAGAACTCAACAAAGTTCAAAAAATATTGAACAGCAGTGAAAGCGAGCAGGATTTATTTAATTACTTGCAACAAGCAAGAAATATTGTTATTGAAAAGGGACTAAACTAATAAGTAATTTGAAGTAATCTTTTCAAGGATCTATAACGACTTCAGTCCCAACCATCACGTAATCATAAATTTCCTCTACATCGCGATTATGCATGCGAATACAACCATTACTCATGTTTTTTCCTATAGAGTCTGGTTCACGTGTGCCATGAATACCCAAGCCCTGCCCCATTGTAAAACCCAACCAACGTGAACCAATCGGATTATCTGGATGCGAATTTTCTAACATATCACCACTTGGTCCTGTATAAGTGGGTTTTTTTGCTCTACTTTTAGAAATTGTTGTAGAAACAATTGGTGTTAAATCATTTTTACCAATGCCTATTTGATAGTGTTTAAAAAATAAACCACCAATATATAAATGCATCGAGTATTTAGATTTTGATATTTTGATTTCCGATTTACCTAAAATTAATCTCAGACTTTGGTTAACTTTAATATCATTCACATTTTTAAGACCGTTTGCTCTAGCTATTCGCTCAGAATATATTTTATTTTTCTTTGCTATCACGCTTAAAAAGTCACCATGCTTAATTTGATGAAAATCTACGATACCTTCATATTTATAAGGAGAAAAGAATAAACGAGCGTTAATGATCTTCAAATTTTCATAGGCTACTTTTTTTAACTGTTCATCATACCCATTTTCTATTATAAACGCTAGTATTTTATTATACTTTGGTAAGTCGGCTACTTTTCCTGACTTTTTTAACCAAGGCTTCCATATTTTGTTTAGTATTATAGCTGCATCCAATGCTTTCCCGTGATTTGGGAATTTTTCAATGATTGAATAATAAACTTGCCCAGCATTTTTTTTATCTCCTTCATCATTTAAAATAGAAGCCTTAATCCATAAAATATCAGGACGCTTACCCTCATTAACTTTTGAGATTAAAATTTCGACTAATTTTAAGGCTTCTTTTCTTTGACCCAAGCCATCTAAAGCTTCAACTCTTTTTCTCATCCAATCGGAATTCTGCTGTTTAATATCTTTTTTATCAAGTAGGCTTAAAGCATCTGCAAAATCACCATTTTCTAGGCATTCGTCAATACTTTTTACTTTGCTAGGTACTGCGCTTACTGGCTTAGGTTGAGGAGTAACGGCACTTTCTTTTGGATCAGAAGTAAATATTATTTCACGGTTTATATAAAGCGTTACACATAATGCGATAAGAATTAAAGCAGAAAGAGTTTTCACAGTAGATTTTCTTCTTTTAGTTTACTTTGTAATTTAACATCTTTAGCTGCGACTTGTTTAGCTTGATCAGCTCTAAAAGCGTTGTATTTTTCAGCAAGCTTGGCATCATTTAAACTTAAAATTTGAGCAGCAAGTAAACCGGCATTTTTTGCCCCAGCTTTACCAATCCCTAAACATCCAACAGGAACTCCACCAGGCATTTGAACCATAGAATAAAGAGAGTCTGCACCGCCTAAGGTACTCATCAAAATTGGAATCGCTAAAACTGGTTTTGGGCTTAAAGAAGCAACAACACCAGCTAAATGAGCTGCGCCACCCGCTGCACAGATATAAACTGAAGTTTTTGAATCGATTTCTTCTATAAAATCATGGAGTGCACTAGGAGTTCTATGTGCTGATAAAACCTTTACTGTACTTGGAATACCAAAGTCTTTTAATACTTGGACACAAGGACGAACTTGATCTAAATCTGAATCAGATCCCATTAAAATTACTACAGACATATTCAATTAAAATATAAAATTAGAATGAAAGACGATGATAAAATTCTAATCCTCACGTCAAACAAATGAACCATACATAAGTTTTAAAAATGATATTATGAGAGCTATTATTCAACGCGTTAAAAATACATCTGTAACAATAGAGAAAAAGTGTGTCGCTAAAATTGATCATGGGTTATTGGTTTTATTGGGAATCGAACACAAAGACAATGCACTAGATATCGATTGGTTAGCAAATAAGGTGACTGGGTTGAGGATATTCAATGATGAAAGTGGGAAAATGAACCGCTCTGTTTTAGATACTGATGGCGAAATAATTATTGTCAGTCAATTCACGCTACACGCTAGTATACAAAAAGGCTTTCGTCCATCTTTTATCAAAGCTGCTAAACCAGAACAAGCAATTCCTATTTACAATAGTTTTATTCAAACCTGCGAAAAGAAAATAGGTAAAATTATTCAAACAGGTGTATTTGGTGCACATATGGAAATTGCTCTGGTTAACGATGGCCCAGTCACCATTTTAATCGATAGTCTTAATAAAGAATAATGTTTAATCAAGATAAATATAAATCCTTTCACAAATAAAGCTTATTTTATACTCCAATTTTTCACAAAAGTTATGGCAATATCTAAAAAAATAACAAAGAAAAGCACATCTTCAGATAGGATTACCAAAAGAAAAAAAAAGACGGATCCAGAAAATAGCTCTAGATCAAATAAACCCAAGTCGAGTAAAGAGAAAACATCTTCTTCTAGAGCAAAATCTAGCAGAGAGGTTAAATCAAATTCAAAAAATAGCTCGAATAAAGGATCTAGTAGAAGTTCGAACCCAAAAGACCGAAAATCCCGATCAAATAGTCAACCAAAAGGTTCGAGTTCAATGATATTTATTATTGGAGCTGTCGTTATCTTAATTATTGTTGGGGTAATAATGATGAAACCAAAACCTAATAAATCAATTGCGACACCTAAAAAAACAACTCAGACTAGAAGCCACTCAGTTGATTTAGATCAAGACGAATACCTACACATTTCTGATGCACCAGCAGATGCAGAATTATTTCAGAATAAAAAAAGTAAATTATATTTAGATGTTAAAAATTTTAAAGATTTAGCCAAACATCGTATCGCAAATAATAAAAAGCTTTACCGTAAAGTAAGTCGTTAAATATTTACTTTTCTAAACCGGGATCAATAGCCCTTAATACGAATTTCTTTATATCTAAATAGGGTTTAGATTTCTTTCCAAAAATAAAACTATTTTCTGCATAAGCCCCTAGTGGGGAAATAAAAATAGGAGAACTTTTTCCCAATTTCAAATCGGTTCGATTTATAACTAAAATGGATTCAACACTGCGATGGTTCGGTTCTATGTTAATATAATGTGCAATTTCATTAAAATCTTCTTTAATACTATTTGTGAAAAAACTAGAGTTTTCTTCAGATAATTTAATTAGTTTTGTATCATTGGTCCAATTCCCTTTAAATGTTACTCCCAATGTGTTGAATATTTTATTTAGTTCATTACCTTCGAGCCATTTTTTGTTTTCACGGTCTTTATAGGCGCCCATTGTACCAAGAATAATAACTTTTATGCCTTGGTTCACCATACTTTCAAGATAGCTAATATATTCTTTCGGGTTTATCATATCAGGAGTTCTAAACCATGAAACAACAGCTTTTACTTCTGATTCAACTTCTGAAGGCAACCCAGAACTAATATCGTGAAAATTTAAATGATAGCCTTTTAAAGTTAATGCATTTTTTAAATGCCAATTGATTTCATTCTCTTTAACATCTTGGCCATCTTTTGACTTATAAAGGCATAATATATGGTTTGAATCATTTAGTTTATACTCGATTGAAAGCTTCAAAAAGCGCTTTACTTCAAAAGCATACTCAAAACCTTTTTTGTATTTTGATTTTGTTAAAATGTAAGGATGTAGAGCTAATCCTCCTTTAGGAGTGATACCTATAACAACACTTTCGCCATCTTTAATATCTGTTCTTTCAATCACTGCTAACTCCAAATTATTTTTGGACATTGATTTATACTGTAAATAATCATCTAATTTTCTGAATGGTTCAAACCTTGAATCGACACTTAAAAGTGGGTGTAGCTTTTTTACTTTTATATTCGTGGATTTATTTGTCCAATTCCCCAAAAATTTATAACCCAAATTTTCAAAGAATAAATTTAATTCATGGTTTTTAACCCATGTGTTAGTAATTGTATTTTTAAAAGATCCAAAGTTTCCAAAAATTATTATCTTCTTCTTTTTTTTTAACTGCTCTGTTAACCATAATATATATTTTTCAGCACCCTTCATGTCGGAAGAACGGTACCAACTAATAATGACTTTAGCATTTTTGGTTTTTTCATCGTCGGGAAGTCCCATTGATACGTCGTGTAGGTCGAGTTTAAAACCTAACATATGCAAGGGAGTTTTTAAATGCCAGATAATTTCATTTTCTTTTTCTGTCGTGCCTTCACTAGATTTATACAACCCCAAGGCTCTATCTGCATGGAGATTATGCATACCAGCTAGCAATGCAATACAGAACAATAAACTTTTAAACATAATCTATCCTTAATTTTGATTGTTGTAAATCTAAATTTATTTTACTCAATTTTCATATGATAAAAGAAATAAATGATTAAATAAAATAAATACTAAATTCTATTTTTTTGTTTCAGTAAATAAAACTCACTCCAAATCCATTTAATAGTTTTCTGATACCCCTGTTCATCATAAACTATTTCTATGGTATCATTCAATTCATTGTATTCATCAAACGCATTCCATTCTTGAAATTGTTTTTTGAAACCCATTAACAACCATCTCAGCCTTTGTTTTTCAACACTGAAAATAGATTGATACCAACTTCTATTTATCTTGCCATGCAGTAAATTTACTTCATTCATCTTTGCAAAATTTGTGGATGCTAAATTTATTTTCATATATTCAGTTTCAAAAAAGCCATGATTCATTCCAATCATATCACCCTTATCATTCACTAGCATACTACCTGAAAAGCCCTTCGTTAATGAAGACGTGTGCAAAACAGCATTGTTATATAACTTCGGTATTCCTATTTTTGAATTTAACCCAAGCATATCATCACTCAAGTTTAGGCAGTTCATGATACTTTTCCCAGGTTTATAATACAACTCACCGTTTTGTTTTCTCGCAATTACAAATATTTCATCAACATCTGATCGTTTAGATGTCATTTTTGCATACTTCATAACTTTTTCACTATCAATTTTAAGAAGCAAAAGGTCCAAGCTTGGATATTCTTTGACTATTTTCGCTTGATATTCAGTAGAATTATAACCCCTTATTTTTAACCCTTTTTTTCTTTTAAAACCGTGTTGTGTTGTAACAACATGTCCCCTAGAAGATATTATAATACCATTTTGGTATTGATTACCATTTTCGATACCAACTATACACATAGCTACTTCATTAAAATCAACTTCAATTTGTTTTTTAATTTCGCTTATACTGAGCTCAATTTCTTTTTTTTGACAAGAAAACAAAAAAAAGAATAAAAATAAAATTTGAGTTTTTTTTAAATACTTCATATTGAGAATAATAACAACTCACAGCTCATTTCAATTTGACCAAGATTGTTATAATCATAAATTAATATACAACAATACAGGAGAGAGGCTTTTGCCTACAATTCGAAAAACGAAAGTTTGTATAGTTTCTCCCAATGTATATTCATATTTCAATCCAAAGAAAGATATGATTCCAGGTGGTGCCGAGCGTCAAATGCATTATCTTTGTCATATTATTTCTCAAAATAAAAATTTTGCAAGTCATGCTTGTGTAGCTGATTTTGGTCAACAAAAAAAAGAAATGTATGGCGATGTGACTTGTTGGGCATCATTTCGATACAACCAAAATAGCCTTATTGGTTTTTATAAATTAATGAGAACCTTAAGGAAAATAAATGCCGACCTATATGTTTTTCGCTCAGTTGATTTTGGATTAGCACTCACTGTATTTTTTATAAAAAAAATATTTAGAAAAAAATGCATGTACATGGTCGCAAACATTGATGAAAGCGATCCAGTAAACATTAGTAATATTATCGGATCCATAGGTGCCAAAGCCATGTCTTGGGTTTATAAAAACACTGATATCTTGACTGTTCAGTCAAATGACCAGTTCAATGCTTTTATAAGCAAACGTAATATAAAACCTACAATGATACTTCACAATCGTTTTTCTTATGGAGAACATCCCTACTCGGAGAATATTAATAAAAAATCTTTTCTGTGGGTAGGTCGGTGTGATGAGTTAAAACAATGTGAATACTACATTCAATTAGCTCAACATTTTGAAAATGAAAGTTTTGTCATGATTTGTCCAAAAGCAAAAAATGAAATTTATTATCAAAAAATAAAAACAATGAGCCGAGGTGTTAATAATTTAAAATATATTGATCACGTCGATCCAAATGAGGTATACCAATACTATCAGAATGCTTATTTATATATCTTAACTTCTAAAACAGAAGGTTTCGCTAATACAATGCTAGAAGCACTTGCTTATGGTTGTCCGGTCTTAACCCTAAATGTAAATCCAGATAATATCTTAACCAAAAATGAGATTGGATATTGTTCACCTAATAATGACTTTATAGATTTATGCAATAATTGTGAAAAGCTTTTAAATGATAAAAAACTTCACCGAGCAATGAGCACAAATGCATTACAATACACGCACGATGTTCATTTAGGAGACAATGAACCAAAAGCCCTTTTGAACATTATTCAAGATAAAGTGAAGCTTTCTTAAAAACTTGCTTCGTAGCTTTCTTTATCCAATAAATGTTCTGTGCTTTCTTCATCATTAATCTCAACTTTTACTAACCAGCCATCTGATTCAGCTAATTCATTAACCAGTTCTGGAGAATCAGAAAGAACATCATTTATTTCAATGATTTTTCCTGAAATAGGAGCATAAATGTCACTTGCAGATTTTACAGACTCTACAGACATGAATTCTGAACCGACATTAATTTCAGTACCAACTTCCGGCAAGTCGATAAATATAATATCAGAGAGCTGTTCCTGAGCATGATCTGATATACCGATTGTCGCTACTCCACCTTCAATATTAACCCATTCATGTGATTTTTGATATTTCATATTTTTCCTTTATTTTAAACAAATGTTCTTTTAGTGATATCTGCCTCACCCACTTTTTTACTCATTTTTAATACAATAGTCTTTTCAGTATAAGTTCGATCTATATAAGCTAAACCAATCGGTTCTTTTAAAGTTGGTGAATAAATTCCGCTTGTTACCACACCTATTTCCTTTTGATTGTGGTCCATAATTATATCTCCATGTCTGGCGATAAACCTTCCTTTTGCTTTAAAACCTATTAATTTTCTTGTAGGTCTATCTTCTTGTATCTTTAACAATGCTTTTTTGCCTATAAAGTTTTCTTTATCAAAATCAACAGTCCATTTTAACCCAGCCTCGAGTACATTTCTCGTTTCATCAATTTCGTTTCCATAAAGTGAATATCCTTTTTCTAGTCGTAGTGAATCCCTCGCTCCTAACCCACAAGGTGTGGCTCCAAACTCAACACATTGTTCTAATAGTTTAGCCGCATGTTTGTTTTTTATAATAACTTCAACCCCTTCTTCACCTGTATAGCCCGTTTTTGCTATGAAGCATTTATCTCCAAATGTATTTGATTCTACAATCGAAAATTTTGCTTGAGCTTCATAAATTTTAGGAAATATTTTTTCAAGTAAAACTGCAGCAGTCTTGCCTTGTATAGCTAATAAAGAAAACTCATCAGATGCATTTTCAACACTAACCTCATAGCCCTCTTTATTCTTTAAAATCCAGTTGTAATCTTTTTCGACATTAGATGCATTAACGATTAGTAAAACTTTGTCAGGATGTAATGCATAACAGATTAAATCATCAACAAAAGTACCATTTTCATATAATAAAGGCGAATACACCCCTTCACCTTCTTTCATATTACTAAATTTATTACAGATTAAATAATCAGTAAATTTATGAGCATCTGGACCTTTTATAAATATTTGTCCCATATGAGAACAATCAAAAACCCCTACTCCATCTCTTACAGCACTATGTTCTTTTAAAATGGAATTGTATTGAATTGGTAGTTCCCATCCATGAAAATCAACTAATTTTGCACCCAATTTTTGGTGCACTTCATTTAGAGCTGTTTTTTTCATAATTCTATTCATGAGTCAATTCAGATTAGCATACAGCTAAAATTAAATTTGCTAAAGGTGCACATAAAATTTTATAAGTTGACGATAAGTTTGTGCTTTAATAATAAAACAATATTCAATTATCTGAGTTCAAAATGAAATCTAAAATAAATATAGCAAGCATAGCAGCATTAATAACACTTACAAATTCTTTAAGTGCACATGAAGTTGGAGTTATTCACGCACACAATGACGTATCTTTGATTGCTATAGGTGCTGCTGTAATATTGTTTACAGGTGCAGGTTTTTATATAAGTAAGTTATTTTCAAAATAGAAACCTTACTTTAGCGAATATAAATTCGCCACGGTTATACCACTTAGTATTGCCCCAGTAATCCCTAGAAAGCCCTGATCAGTACCGCAGAGGTACAAGTTATTTATTTTCGTTTTACCATCCAATTGTTTATTAGGGCTTCCGTAAATTGCCCCGCCAAAACGACTTGTAAACTTCTCTACCGTAAGTGGAGTAAAGGTATCACTATAGTTTATATCTTCACTGAATAAGTTAGGATAAAAACTCTGAATAACAGAATAAGCATGTCTCTCTAGCTCTTCTTTTGCATTTTTATATTCCTCTTTGCTCATATTTTTCCAAAGAGAATAATTAGCAAGTGATGTCACTCTAAAAACAGCTTCATCACAATCAATATTAGAAAAATTGTGAGGAAAACTCAAAAGCGCACTGCTTTTATCATAACTTATATCAGGACATCGATAAGCGTATTTGTCATTTTTACTTTGAAAAATTATTGAAGCATCATTACTTTTAGTTTTTTCACTATGCGGCACATAAAAAATTGATTCTGTAAAACTCAACGTACCTCTGGCTGGTTTTTCTACTACTTCATCACATAAATTCATGGTTTCAGCAAATCCAGCACATGAGAGAACTTGTTTACATTCAAGTACAGCTCCTTTTTCTAAAGTTATGCTTTTAATAGCTCCAGCAGCAGTATTTATTTTACTGACTCCGTTTCTATAGATAATTTCTCCACCTAGTTCTTTGTATCTATCGACAAGCAAATCTATCAATGGTTTAATTCCTCTAGCAGGCCTAGAAAACCCTTCCAGATAGACAGCTTTAAACATAATAATAAACTGATTAAAGTCCATATCGTTTTCCCATGCTGAACCATAAGATAATAATGGGCATAGAAGCATATCTCTTAACTTTTCATTTTTTATGTGAGATGATAAAAATTCTTTAGCAGATGCTTTTTTATAATTAAGTTTCAATTCATCATGGCTATCTACCACTTGTAAAATTTTGTTCCAAGCGTCAATTTCACTTGGATAGTTTTCTATAATAGAGTTCGTTAACTCTTCTATATCATTACTAAATTTTAGTTGGCTGTTTGGGTAATCAATTAGAGAAAAACTCTGTTCGATTAACTCAAAAGCATCATAAGGTATTCTCAGTTGTTTTAATAACTTTCCTAATGGCTTATTTTTTTCTCCTTTTTTTGAAAAATTAGTCATAGCATGTAAACCTGTATCCAACACCCGTTTGCCACGTTTATACCACGAATTTAATCCACCTGGGATATAATGCTTTTCAACTATACACACTTTTTTATCAAACATGGCCAAGCGAATACCGGCTCCTAAACCGCTCATGCCTGCACCTATAATGATTGTATCGTATTGACTCAATTAATTGACTAATCTAAAAAGTTATAGTTTAAACAATATTTCAATTGATAAACCTAAAAAATAATATCACACTAAATAGGTTTTATAGAAATATTTTTAAATTAGAATTTTGTATGAATAAACATAGTTGAAGGAATGTCTGCTGAATTTACATTTACAACACTATCGCTTCCATTCATTTGCAAGCCATTACTCTCAATTTTAAGTTGATATTGAGCTCCACGGGTCAATCCATTTGTTATTTTAATCTTGATTGCCGTTGAAGAAACTGACGAAAATTCGTACTGACTGCCACCTACTTTAAAAAGATTCGTTCCGTTTACTAAAACTGATAATTTATCAAAAATACCAAATTTACCATCAGGTGCATTTTGATTAAAACTACTAATTGGATATTTTGAATGAATTAAAAAATCTGGGGTGAGAGAGTCAATACCTGACAAAGGCGCACCTTGGACATGAACCATACTATCACTATTGGCTTTTTGATGTGGATATGTGAATGTGAAATTTCGGGTTGTTATAGATCCCGTCGGGTAAACAATGTTTGTATCATAACTAAATGAATAACCTGTATTCGCCTCTATACTGTAAGTATATTCATGCCCAGGTTTTAATTCAGTATCTTTTAAAGATAATGTATCACTTTTAAATAGGTATATATAAAAAGTATTATCTGTATCAACCGATACAAATCGAGCAAAGTCTTCCAAATTGTTTAAGGTAGTAGATTGTCCAGACTCTACATCTGTGAATTTCATTAATATAACATCCTTAAACTGATCCTTTTCAAATCCTGTTGCTTTTACTTTAAAAACAGGTGCCAAGGTATTAAGATTAAACAAACCTTTAGTACGGAGACCATAAGACTCATGTGCCAGTTCAAAAGATTCTACAACAATAGGCTTCCCTAATAACGAAGGATCACCTGTGCCACTAATACCACCTCGATTTGCAATACTTGAACCACCGCTCGAACCACAGGCAATGCTTAATACAAACAGGACCCCTAATGCTACAGCACAGATAAAGTGATGTGACTTAGTTCTCTTCATCAGCTTTTTCGAAATAATAAATCCCTATACCAGCCTCATAAGACATTTCATCTTCTTTTGCTTCAGGAGCTTCACTTAAGTCATTATTGAGTTCTTCTAACAATGCGTTTGCCTTTTGCGCAGATAGCTTTTTAAAATTAACCAACCATGTTGCTGGTATTTTGTTATAACAAACTTTTTTCTGATACCATTTATGAGTTTTATCGGCATTTAAATTATGCTCTAACGTATCTACTAGAGAAGCAGCATCGTGACCAATGATTTCAATGATTGCAGCTTCATTTCCTTCAGGAACAAACCCCGATGTGCTTAATGATACTTTGTCTTCAACAGTTTTTGTAACGCTATTCCTTTCGAGCAACTCATCTAATACAGCTTTATAAGAAATATCACCTCCATATTCTTTGACTAAAGAAAGAAAAGAAGGTTGCCTTTCATCTAAATAAAGTTCAGCAGGAGCTTTTTTTATTAAATATTTTTCATCACTCATCCAACCAGTGATGACACGTGTAGATCGATTTGACTTTGCATTTTCTGAACTATCTTCGAGGTTAATCGAGCGATAATGGTGCACCTGATGCCTAGTTAAACCAGTCACTACAGAAATACGGGAATCCGTTTGTTTTTTGTTTTCTATTTGAAAATCAAATTCAGTCACACTGACAAAAACCCAACGAATCACTTCTTCAAATTCTTTATACGAATAACCTTTCTTAATCCATAGGCGCACGAGTGGTCGCACGATTAAAGCAACCGCTTTTGTTAAGACCTCTTTTAAGTCTTTAGATGCCAAATTATCCTTATAAGTTTTTGGTTATTTTAAACCAAAACGATTTTTGTCTAGAAAAACAGGCTTTTTGAATGGAATTTAAACACTTGTTTTTCAAAAGTTTAATTTTATTTCAAATTGAATATCGACAATATTTAAACTTCTGTTTTTAAGATAAACTCTATTTTATGTCAAAAATAGCTATTATCACACCAGAAAAACCGAAAAACTCTGAGCTCAAATCACTCTTAGATTATTTCCTAAAACTAGTTAGACCTCACTTAAGCATTGAAATGATCTACAGTGGAGCTGTAAAAGCTAAAACAGATTCTCCACAAAATATTGAAATTGCACTAAAAAAAGAAGCACAAAATTTCGATAAGAAAATCAAAGCAAATGACAAAATAATTTTATTGACCGAAATCGGAGAGATTTACTCAACAACACAACTGCTGGGTGACTTCAATTCGTGGGTCGATACAAATCAACGCGTCGTTTTTATTTTAGGGTCTGCATATGGAATACATCAAAGCTTGTTAAACTCAAATTATACTAGACTTTCGTTAAGCAAATTGACTTTTACTCACGAGATGGCTCTTGTAATCTTTTGTGAACAGTTATACCGCCTCATGACCCTGCGCATAGGCAAACGTTATCATTATTAAGTATATAAAATGAAAGTTATAATTGATGAACAAGACGATCTCGTATCAGTTAAAGAGGGTGAATTAGCGAGTGTCATAACAGATAAAATAGAACCCTTACTCTACTCTAGTGGTAAAGTGATTCAAAAAATTAACTTCAACGAAGAAGACATTGATATCGAAAATATTGAGTCTTCATGTGCCAAGAAAAAATTTAGTGAAAGCGATGTTTTAAATATAAAAACAAATCCACTAAAAGATCAACTTTTTCTCATTTTAGATAACGTTGCAACTTGTTTAGATAAAGCAGAAGAAGATGCTATAGAAATCTCTGAAAACATCCTAAAAACAGATAATAAAGACTCACTTAATAAACTAGCCTCATGGTGTGGTGATATCTCAGATTTAATTCAAAATATCGATTCGTTTTTATCTGCTTTTAGCGTGGATATCAAAGGACTTAAATTAAATAATAAAAATTTTAACGAAAGTATTAAAGATATCACTGGCTTTTTAGATGAAATCAACAAAGCCTTAGAAAACAACGACAAGACGACTATAGCCGACCTTATTGAATTTGAGGTGTCTCCTATTGTTGTCGGTTTAAAAGAAATACTACCTTTGTTCAAAAAAAGATTGGACGAAGTTTTTGATGCTCAACAAAAATAATTTTTCTCTAATATCATAAATTATGAATATACACGAATATCAAGCTAAAGAACTATTTAGACAATATGGCATTCCCGTTCCCGATGGAGAGGCAACAGACAAACTTGCAAAAGTACCGGCAATTGCAAAAAAGTTAGGCAAAGTTGTTGTCGTTAAGGCTCAAATACATGCAGGCGGAAGAGGTAAAGGTGGTGGTGTTAAAGTCACAAAAAACTTAACTGAAACTAAAAATGCAGCTAAAAAGATACTAGGTATGACACTCGTAACACCCCAAACCGGCCCTGAAGGGAAGTTCGTTAAAAAGCTTCTAATAGAAGAAGGGATTGATATCAAGGAAGAGTACTATGTTGCATTACTATTAGATCGTGACACATCTTGTCCTGTATTCATCGTGAGTCAAGAAGGTGGAATGGAGATAGAAGAAGTCGCAGACAAATCTCCTGAAAAGATCTTTAGAGAAGTCATTGATCCTGCTGTTGGCCTCATGCCTTTTCAAGCAAGGAAACTAGCCTTTGCACTAGGCCTAACAGGTAATGCTTTCAAAATGAGCATTAAAACCTTTATGAATATGTACAAACTTTTTATCGACAAAGATTGCTCTCAAGTTGAAGTCAATCCATTTGTCGTCACAGGCGATGACCGCTCTCTATCAGCTGATGCAAAAGTAAATTTTGATGATAACGCTGTAGAACGTCACCCAGATATTTTAGCTTTACGCGATTTAGATGAAGAAGAACCTGCAGAGGTTGAAGCCTCAAAATACAACCTTAACTTTGTTAAACTTGATGGCAACGTCGGGTGCATGGTAAATGGTGCTGGGCTAGCAATGGCAACCATGGACGTAATAAAATTATCTGGTGGAAATCCCGCAAACTTTTTGGACGTTGGGGGTGGAGCTAATCCTACTACAGTAGAAAATGCCTTTAGAATAATTTTACAAGATAAAAATGTGAAAGGTGTACTCATCAATGTATTTGGTGGTATAGTACGATGTGACAGAGTTGCAAATGGTGTTGCAGCTGCTGTTAAAAAAATGAAAATATCTATTCCAGTTGTCGTTAGACTCTCTGGCACCAATGCCGAATTAGGCAAGAAAATCTTAGAAGATTCAGATACCAAGTTTATAACAGCAACATCCCTTGCCGAAGCGGCAAAAAAAGTCGTTAAAGCAATATAAGGAGATTAAATAAAAAATGAGCGTATTAATCAACAAAAAAACAAAACTTTTAGTTCAAGGTATCACAGGAAAAGAAGGTGCCTTTCACACTCAACAAATGGTTGAGTATGGAACCAATGTAGTAGCTGGCGTAACGCCGGGTAAAGGTGGCCAAAAGCACGAAGGTATTCCAGTATTTAATACCGTTCAGGATGCTGTTACAAAAACCGGTGCAGATACTTCGGTTATCTTTGTTCCCCCACCCTTTGCTGCAGATGCGATTTTAGAAGCCATTAATGCAAAAATTGCTCTTATTGTATGTATTACAGAAGGAATTCCTGTTTTAGATATGGTAAAAGTTAAAGTTGCACTTCAAAACTCTGAATCTAAATTGATCGGTCCTAATTGCCCAGGTATTATCACACCAGGAGAATGTAAAATTGGTATCATGCCAGGTTTTATTCACAAAAAAGGAAAAGCAGCTGTCATTAGTCGTTCAGGTACTTTAACCTATGAGGCAGTCGACCAATTAACTAAAGCTGGCATTGGCGAATCTACATGTATAGGCATTGGTGGAGACCCTGTCAATGGTATGTCTTTTTTAGATGCAGTAAAACTATTTGAAAAAGATCGTTCTACTAAACTTTTAGTCATGATCGGTGAAATCGGTGGCAGCAAAGAAGAGGAAGCAGCCGAATATATTAAGAAAAACCTAAAAATCCCTGTCGTAGGTTTTATCGCAGGTCAAACAGCACCTCCAGGCAGAAGAATGGGACATGCAGGAGCTATTGTAGCCGGTGGAAAGGGTGATGCTGCATCGAAAATTAAATTTATGAAAAAGTGTGGGATTAAAATGGTCAAAACACCTTCAGACATTGGTGCTATGGCTTTAAAGTTGCTGAATAAATAAATAAGGATTTTGGTCACTAAAAGTACATCTAATTTTTTAGTTGTTGATGATAGTAAAATATCTAGATGCCTCTTGGACAAAACAATTGTTCGCTGCCTTGAAGGAAGACGCGTTGTCGTTCATCAAGCAGCAACAATTGCAGAAGCCAACACATTATTAGATAAATACAATATTCTTATTATTTTTTTAGACCAATACCTGTCTAACGAAAATGGTATGAATTTTTTAAATCAAATTCGCGAACAGAATAATCCGACACCTGTTATTATGGTCAGTGCTGAGCACGATCCCGAATTAATAGACAAAGCTATTGAGCTAGGAGCAAATGATTATATCATTAAGCCTTTTCTTCTCGATAAAGTTAAAGCAAGTATCAATAAATTTTTAAGAGATTAAAATATAATTTTTTTTATTTTAATCTCTTAATTTTCTATTAATAACAAGTAAGTCATCATGGCTTATTTGACCTGTATAATATGCCTTGCCGATAGTAATATCTAATTTTTTAGAGTGTAATTTCTCTACGTCACTTAAGTCATTACAGCCACCAGCATAAACAATTTTGCAGTTTTGAACTTCAGATAAATAATCGACTAGAGAATAATCAATACCTCCTTCCATTCCCTCAACTTCAATTGAGTGAATTAAAAATTCGTCGCAGTATTCAGATAGTTTTTGTAATAATTCTTTATTCATTTTTATTGAGGTTTTTGTTTTCCATAAATCAACATAAATGTGTCGGTCATTTTTAACATCCGGAGCAAGTACAATATGTTTTTTACCAAAAGTTTTTTTTATTTCATTTAAACCATCCCAATCAATACCATTCTTAGTAAATACGGCTGAAGAGAATATTAAATGTGTTGCTCCTGCATCTAAATATTCGGCACCATTATTTAATCTCACCCCTCCTCCTACTTGTAAATTATGATACTTCAACGCTGGCAAAATAACATCTCTGTTTTTACCACCTTCCAAGTCTATCATATGACCACCCTCTAAACCATCATCCCTGTAGATTTTTGCGATTTCTGTGGGTGTCCTTTCATCTGTAAGTGCTAAGCGTTCACCTTGCTCTAGTTGGACAACTTTTAAAAACTTTACATCAATACACGGTCGAAACATTATTATAATTCGCTTTTATCTATTGTTTTCAATGAATAGTCAGACTTATCATCTGTATTGTTTTCTAACTGGATCAAATCTATTGCAACAGCTGAATACGCCTTTTTATTAACATCTAATTCAATACTATTTTTATCATAGTTAATTTCAATCCCTTTATATTTAACTTTATTCTTATTTGCCGGTTGTATCGCTTCTATATTTTTATATTCACCAGATTCTATTAAATCAATATTTTCTAAAATTTCTTCAGGTAAACTTTCT
>Ga0233432_10001537_pt1 | contig 22260 bp, 19 predicted proteins | sample SI_122_August201_6_FD_179870 | JGI IMG/M metagenome (GOLD analysis project Ga0233432, IMG submission 179870) | Seawater microbial communities from Saanich Inlet, British Columbia, Canada - SI_122_August2016_10_MG | ecosystem: Environmental > Aquatic > Marine > Inlet | place: Canada: British... | reverse complement strand
AAGCTTTCCAAACTTTTTTGTTCTTTTTTAACCATGCTTTTGCAGCATCTTCATGAGTCATTTTGTCAACGTCAACTAAAGCTGCCATTGCACCAATTTGACTTGTAGAGAATGACATTTTTTTGAACGCTGCAGCTGCTGCTGGATGAGTTTTTGGAAAATCAGCATTTACTGCTTTTTTCAAATAACCATCTGGCGAACCACATTTACCATCTCCACCATCTTCTGGTCTACAACCAGCAGTGTATGGAGGAAAGTCGATAAATGTAAAACCAGCACCATCTGTAAAGTTTGGTGTCCAGTTAAAGATAATTGTTCCTCTTCCTTCTTTTTTAGCGGCTGATAACTCTGCCCAAAGTGCATCTGCACTTCCAGCAAATTTAACCATCCAAAGATCTCCTAGGCCTAAAGCATCAACCCTTTGAGGTATCAAATCTCCATGCCAAGTTTGTGGACCTTCAAGCATTCTTCCTTTTCCACCTGAGTCAGGTGTTACGAAATTTTTCGCACAATCAGGATTCTTTAAAGCAGTCCAATCTGGTAGACCTGGGCACAATCCTTTTTCAGCAACCCAGTTAGGATAACCCATATCCTCTAGAGTTCTTGCTTCATGATCACCCCAATCTAGTAAACCACCTTTGTCTAATGCAGTAGTAAATGATTTACCAAAAGCAGATTCCCATACTTCGTGAGAAATACTTACGTCACCAATTCTAATTGACTCGTAAACTGCTTGTGAGTCAGCATTTACATAGCTAACATTGTTTCCCATGCTTTCGAAAATTCCACCAATAACATAAGCCATTACAATTTGGCTTGACCAGTTATGAGTTGGAATTACGATGGGCTTCTTACTGTCTGCGGCATTTGAAATTCCTGAGAAACTTACTACAGAGATAACCAAAGCACACAATAGTGATGTTATTTTTTTCATTTTTTCCCCTTCTTAATATTAATTATGAAAGTATGTTATGAATTAAACTTATAGTCAACTCGTTTTGATTATATTATGGTTAATAAAATATATATAAAAAAACCAAGTGTATGCTAGGAACTAGTAGTGAAATTAAAAACCCAGGTTTAAGAATTTTACCACCTGGAGTTGAAAGATACTTTGTTAAAGGTGGTGGTCTTTCTGTAATTGAAGTTTTGCCTGACGATAAAATTGAAATCATCAATGAAGAAGGAATGCAGCTTTGTGAAGTTATTGTTTTTAATTCTAAAGGTAAATCTGATTTATCAATATTAAATTTAAAAGAAAATGCTAATGCAGATTTTTCTAAAAAAACTATTTCTAATGATGAAAAAATTTCAAAACTTTTTATTAAAAAAAATCTAGACATAAATGGCGCCAAGTCTTCTATTTTATTTAGTCAAGACTGTACAATGGGAGAAAAAATTATATTAACATCAAAAGATAAGTGTCTGGTTTTAATTGCTGCACCGGGTGATCCTTTAAATGTTCATGAACAAAATCCACCAACAGATTTTACGATTTTTGTAAATAAAGCAAAATTTGTAGAAACAGATGAGCAGTTTATCTTGCCAGAACCATTAAGTGACCCAATAATTGAAAAGCTTGTTAAAAGAAGAACAGCTGAAACCTATGAGGTGAAAGCTGGAGAGTATATCCAAATAATTGATCCAGGTGGAAGACAATGTTCCGATTTTTTAGCTTTTGACACACATAAATTAAATGATGGAATTGAAAGCATTATAGATGACAAAGCTACAAGAACTTTTATGGGCAGTGCTTATCCCGGGCCAGGTTTATTTTCAAAATTTTACGATAGTGATCATGAAGCAATGGTAGAAGTTGTTAGAGATACCGTTGGTCGACATGATACTTTTAATCTAGCGTGTACAGCAAAATACTATGAAGATATGGGGTATATGGGGCATATTAATTGTACAGATAATTTTAATAAAGGACTGAAAAAATATGATATCAATTCCAGAAAAAGTTGGTCAGCTATAAACCTTTTTTTTAATACAGCTATTGATGCAAATAATGTTGCAACTTTTGATGAACCTTGGTCAAGACCTGGTGATTATGTATTATTTAAAGCTTTAAAAGATTTAACATGTATATCCTCTGCTTGTCCTTGTGATGTTGATGCTGCAAATGGCTGGAATCCAACAGATATATTTGTTAGGACTTATGGTAATAATAATAAATATTCAAAAGCAATTGCATTTAGAATGAAAACAGACGCTGAACCAAAATTAACAAAAGAAACTGGTTTTCACAAAAAAACATCTGAACTTACAAGAAACTTTATTGAGTATAAAGGTTTTTGGTTGGCTAATAACTTTACTAACTCTGGAACTATAAAAGAATATAATGCTTGTAGAGAAAGTGCGATAGCGACTGACTTGTCACCACTTAGAAAATTTGAAATCTTAGGTCCTGATGCAGAAAATTTAATGCAATACACTCTAACTAGAAATGTTAAAAAATTATCAGTAGGCCAAGTGGTATATACAGCTATGTGTTACGAAAATGGATCTATGCTCGATGATGGAACTCTATTTAAAATGGGTCAGGATAATTTTAGATGGATTGGAGGAGACGAGTACAGTGGTGAATGGTTAAAAGAACAGGCAAAAAAGAAAAACTATAAAGTTTGGATTAAATCAGCAACAGACCATATTCATAATATTGCAGTTCAAGGGCCCAACAGTAGAAAAATATTAGAAAAATTTGTTTGGACGCCCCCTATTCAACCAACAATTACTGAACTTGAATGGTTCAAATTTACAATAGCAAGGATTGATCATGAAACAGGAACTCCAATCATGATTTCTAGAACAGGTTACACTGGTGAGCTTGGATATGAAATATGGTGCCATCCAAAAGATGCTAGTGAAGTTTGGGATAAAGTTTGGGAAGCTGGTAAAGAGTTTGATATAACTCCTTTAGGTCTTGAAGCTCTAGATATGGTTCGTATTGAAGCTGGTCTTATTTTTTATGGTTATGAGTTTGACGATCAAACAGATCCCTTTGAAGCAGGAATTGGTTTTACTGTTCCACTTAAAACTAAAGAAGATGATTTTATAGGTAAAGAAGAATTAATAAAAAGAAAAGCAAACCCACAAAAAAAATTAGTTGGTTTAGAGTTGGTTGGTCATGAACCAGCAGCACATGGTGATTGTGTTCATATAGGGAGAGGACAAGTTGGTATTATAACAAGCGCAATGTTGTCACCTAAACTGAGTAAAAATATTGCTCTTTGCAGAATTGATGTAAAGTATTCAGAAATTGGAACTGAAGTAGAGATTGGAAAGTTAGATGGTCACCAAAAAAGGATTGGCGCAAAAGTAGTTCCTTTTCCCTTCTATGATCCTACAAAATCAAAAGTTAGAGCATAAAATGTCGAACCCTGAAAAAGATCTTTTAAATTTTTGGGAAGATCAAATGAAGCAATCTCACACTTCAAGTAATTACTTTTTTAGAAAATCTCCCTCTCATTATCATATGATGCTATTAGTAATGTCTGCTTATAAACTTAATGAAAAGTTGTCTGTTGAGGAATTAAAAACAAAATTATTTAAAACTTCAAGACCAAAATCTGCACTGATAATTAATGAAGCATGTGAAAAAGGATTCTTTCTTCTAGAAAAAACTTCAACTGATCAGCGAATAAAGAACATAAAACCTAGCGAATCTTTTGTAAAAGAATTTAATGAATACTTAAGCGCTCTTAAAAAGATAAGTTATTAGCTACTTAATTATGAGACTGCCGAAATATATATTTTATATATATAATTATTAGTTCTATAAAAAATTGTATTTTTTTTTTATTAAAAAAATAATGTTTAAATATGTCATTACCTAATAAAGCAAAAGTAGTAATCATCGGTGGTGGAATTCACGGTTTAAGTACGGCCTGGAAACTTTCAGAAACTTATAAAAATCCAGGAGATATTATCGTTTTAGAGAAAAAAGATATTGCAGCAGGCGCAAGTGGTATTGCTTGTGGTGTTGTTAGAAATAATTATTTTCAACCAGCTATGAGAGAGTTAATGGCTCATTCAGTTTCTGTTTGGGAAAGTGATCCTGAAGCATTCAAATATAACGCTGTAGGATATTTACAAATTTCACCCGAAGTTATGCATGAAGATGTTGCAACAATTTACGAACAACAAAAAGCAATTGGGTACGACTCTGAATTTATTGAGGGTGAAAAAGATTGCACCAATTACATGAAAAATATGTTTTCAGATTGGCAAGCGCAAGGTATCACTTCAGTTCTTCATGAAAAAAAAGGTGGATATGCATTTAACAAAGACTCTATCAGGGCGCTTGAAAAAAAATCTACTTCAAATGGCGTTCAGGTAATTAAAGGTGTTACCGTTACTGGTTTTAAAAAAGGTAGTAATAGTAAAGCTGTTACGGGTGTTGAAACTGACAAAGGTGTTATTGAATGTGAACAGGTTGTAGTTGGGGCAGGCCCATGGGCTAGAGATTTTTGGAACATGTTAGAGCTACCTAAAACAGCAAATATTAAAGGTAAAGATGGTAAAATGCACAAGACTGATATGTGGACATATTGGATGCTTCAAGAAGGTGTAATTGGAGTGGAACCTGATTTTTTAAAAATGGACAATGGTAAACAACCACCAGTAATTCACGTTGACTCTACTGCACCATTATATTCTGATAAAACTAAAAAATTAATTACAGATAAAATTTGGGGAATTTATTACAAACCAGATATTGAAGGTTTGGGTGTTCAAGGTGGAACTTCTCCGTACATAGTCGATAAACATTTTGATAAAGTAAATGTTGATCCTTATGGAATTGATTCACCTGAATTTCAAACGACAGAAGCTTTTAATGATATGTGGTGTTCTGCTTTAGCTCATTGTCAAAAAAGATTTGAGGGTAAATCAGACTTATATAGAAAAGGACCTTCTGGAGGGTTGGGATGTATGACGCCAGACTCATTTCCAATCTTTGATAGATTTTTAGAAAATGTTTATATGATTGCAGATGCTAATCACGGATATAAAATGATTGGTGTTGGAGAACTTGTTGCAAAAGAAATTCTTGGAACTGAAAGCGATTTATTGAAACCATTTAGATTCAACCGTTACGAGAAAGGTGAGCTCCACCCAACTTCTAATAGTCCTTTCCCTTGGAGTTAAACTTCAAGTCTAGACAGCAATAAATTTTTCAGTTACGTTTAAAAAAAATTAAAATTCAGTAAGGGGTATATTAATGACTGATCTTGAAAAACACGTTAACCAACCTGGTAGAGATAAACTAGTAAAACAAGTTCGAGCCAAAATTAATGAGTTAGGTGTTGAGTATATATTTTTTCAATTTATTTCTGTAACGGGAAGAGTTGTTGGAAAAGGTATTCCTACAGATCATTGGGAGAGAACTTGTGAAAAAGGATTTCAATTAGTTTATGGAGCAACTGCTAATTTATTTACAGATCGTCATGGTAATTATATTGGGTATGGACCAGAGGCAAAAGAATTAGTTGGTATTCCTGATCCTGAAACTTTTTGTCAACTTCCATGGGATAAAAAAGTTGCAAGAGTTTTTGTTACTTGTTTTAGAAATAGAGAAGAAAGAGAAAACCCTGGTGCTCATTTAACCTCAGATTGTAGAGGAAATTTAAGAATACATGCTGAAGAATTTAAAAAGAAGCATGGATACCAATTAAGAGTTGGAACTGAACCTGAAATGATGTGGTTAACTAAAAATGAAGATGGCACACCAACAGGAAAGGGTTTTTCTAAACCTTATTGTTACCACATAGATCAATTTGAGTCTTTAAGACCCGTGTTTATGAAGGTTTTTGAATATGCTAGGGCTATGGGGTTTGATATGATTCAAGGTGATCATGAGGATGCACCTGGACAATTAGAATTAAACTGGATGTATGATGATGTTTTAAGAAATGCAGACAGACTATCAACTTACAGACAAATTTGTGCACAAGTTGCTAGAGAATTTAATTTAATAGCCTGTTTTATGACAAAACCTTTTATGGGTGTTTCTGCAAGTGGTTGTCATACAAATATGTCTTTATGGACAGGTGGAAAAGATGTGGTTAATAAATTGTCTCATAAATCTTTACCGGGGATGGACCATGTATTCACTTATGTAGAAGGTGGAACAAATACATTTATGCCAGACACTAAAGATGTTCAATTACCAGGAAAAGTTGGTTTAAAAGCTATTGGCGGAGTAATGAAACATTTAGGGGCTTTAACTGCAATAGGCTCTTCTACTGTTAATTCTTATAGAAGATTATGGGATACAGGTTTTTGGGCTCCAGTATATGCAGATTGGGGATATCAAAATAGAACTTGTGGATTAAGAGTTTCTGCACCAGGAAGATTTGAATATAGATCAGTTGATTCTATGCATAATCCATACCTAATGGGATCTGGATTATTAAAGTGTTTTGATGATGGATTAACAAATAATATTGATCCAGGAAAGCCAGAATCTAGAAGTATGTATGAAGCTCAAGCTGCAGGTAAAGAAGTTAAAAAGTTACCTTTAAGTCTTGGTGAAGCTTTAAATCGTCTAGCAGAAGATGAGGTTATCAAATCAGCTATGCCAGATGAAATGTATAAAGTTTTTCACTGGTATAAAAATGATGAATGGGAAAAATTTTTAGGTGCAACAACACAGTGGGATCTAGATACTTATCTGGATTGTCTACCGTAATCAAAAATTTTATAGAGAGGAAAAAATATGTGTGGAATTGCAGGGCTAATACATAGAGGCAAATCTTCTAACGTTGGAAGTGAGCTACAAGGAATGCTTCAAGCATTAAAACATAGAGGTGAAGACTCTACAGGTTATGCTTTATATGGAGATACAGATGGTAAAAACTTTATCATGCGTTTCAAAGTTGGAGAAAATGTTGGAGAAGGAAGCTCATCAATAGTTGAGGATGTTTCTGTTTATGATGGTAGAAAAAAAATTGTTGATCAATACCTAACAGAAATGGGTGCAAAAATAATTAAGGAAGAAAGAGTTCTGCCCTACTCTCTAAGATATGAAATTGAGTATGATACAAAAGATTTATTAGATTTTTCACAAAAAATAGAAAGCATTCCTGGAGTTGAAATACTATCTATGGGAAAATCATTAGAGGTAATCAAAGATTTAGGTAACGCAAAGATGGTTTGTGATAGATACAATTTAGACAAAGTGGTGGGAACACATGCAATCGGACACGCTAGAATGGCCACAGAGTCTGGTGTTGATATCAAATCTGCTCACCCTTTTTGGGGATATCCTTTTAGTGATGTGTCAGTAGTGCACAATGGCCAATTAACTAACTACTGGAACAACAGAAGAATGTTAGAAAATAAAGGTATGAGATTTATGTCTGAATGTGACTCTGAATTGATTGCAGTTTATATTGCTCAAAAGATGAGAGAAGGTGCAAGTCTTGAAGAAGGAATGAAAGCATCACTGACAGGCCTTGATGGAGTGTTTACATATTTTGTTGCCACTAAAGATTCTTTAGGAATGGCAAAAGATACTATGGCTGCAAAACCTTTGGTTCTATATGAATCAGATGATTTAGTTGCAATGGGCTCTGAAGAAATAGCAATCAGATCAGTTCTGCCACAAGAAATTGATACATATGATCCATTTGATGGGGAGGTAAAAGTATGGCAAATCTAAAAACTACAGAAAAAAAATCTAAAGCCCAGTCAATGGGAATGCACACAGAAGTATTAACAGGAAGAACACAGCAAAAGTTTTTTAATCCTGATGAGGCAGAAAATTTTTATTATTTTGGCACATATGATGTTGATTTTAATAAAAGAACAGATCTTGACGTAAAAGATATGACTGCTCCAGAGGCTAATAAGGAAATTGATAATTTAATGAGCCAAGGTTATGGAACTATAGTCATTAAAAATCCTCAAGGAAAACATAGTTTAGGTGTTGGAATATTAAACAAATTAAATTTAATATTTGAAGGTAGTCTTGGTTATTTTGGTATGGGTTCATGTGATGGTCCTACTGTAAGAATTAATGGAAGAGTTGGTTGGTCATGTGCTGAAAACCTAATGGCTGGTAAAGTTGTTATAGAAAAAAATGCTGGATCTTGTTTTGGTGCAGCAATTAGAGGTGGAGATTTAATTTGTAAAGGTAGTGTTGGTGCTAGAACTGGTATTGATATGAAAGGTGGAACTATAATTATTGGTGGTGATGCTGGAGCTTTTACTGGTTTCATGATGCAAAGAGGAAGAATTATAATTCTGGGAGATGTTGGCATAAATCTGGGAGATTCTATGTATGATGGTACAATTTTTATTGGTGGAAAGATAGGATCTTTTGGAAGTGATGCTGTCCCTGCCGATTTAACTGCCAGTGACCAAGATTGGTTAAAAAGAAAATTAAAAGTTGCAGAGATAGGTGAAAAATTTGATGTTAGTAAAATGACAAAAATAGTCGCAGGTAAAAAACTTTGGAACTATGATAATTTAGAACCTACAGAAAAGAAGGGAGCAATTTAATGCCTAAGAAAAAAACTAAAAAAAATGGTAAGGGAGTTGGTGGTAAAGCAGACGTTCATGCACATGAAGAAGGCAAAAGAAACAAAAGTTTACTAGGTCATAATTCTATCTTTACTCCAGAAGTAATAGACGACATCCATATTAAAGCTCAGTTAGGAAGATACAGAATGCGTGGAATGGCTTTAATGAAAAAAATTCCTACATTTGACGATTTAGTTTTTTTACCAGGCACACTTACTAGGTTTGTAATAGAAGGTTATAGAGAAAAATGTGAAACTAAAACTGTAATTGGTCCAAGATGTGAAAACCCAATTGAGTTAGATATACCTGTTTACATTACTGGTATGAGTTTTGGTGCACTTTCTTATGAAGCAAAAACTGCTTTAGCAAGAGGAGCTACTATGGCTGGAAGTGCTACATGTTCAGGTGAAGGTGGAATGATACCTGATGAAAGAAGATATTCTGAAAAATGGTACTACCAATGTATCCAATCAAGATACGGTTTTAACCCACACCATGCTCAACTTGCAGATGGAATTGAAGTATTTATTGGTCAAGGACAAAAAGTTGGAATGGGTGGACACTTGATGGGTCAAAAAGTAACTGATCAAGTGGCTGAGATGAGATCACTGCCATCTGGTATTGATCAAAGATCTCCTGCAAGACACCCTGACTGGTTAGGTCCTGACGATCTAGCTTTAAAGGTTCAAGAATTAAGACAATTAACAAAAAATAAAGTGCCAATTCAATTAAAACTTGGAGCATCTAAAGTTTATGACGATGTTCGTATGGCTGCAAAGTGTGATCCTGACTCTATCTATTTGGATGGAATGGAAGGATCAACTGGAGCTGGTCCTCACATTGCTGCTGCAAATACTGGTATTCCAGGAATTGCTGCAATTAGAGAGGCTAGAAGAGCTATAGATGATGTTGGTAAAACTGGAAAAGTTACTTTAATTTATGCTGGTGGTGTAAGAGATGGTGCGGATATGGCAAAAGCTTTAGCATTAGGTGCTGATGCAATTGCAATTGGTACAGGATCTATGATCGCTTTGAATTGTAATAAAGATATCCCTGAAGCTAACTTTGAAAAAGAAATGGGAGTAAAAGCTGGTGAATGTTATCACTGCCATACTGGCCGTTGTCCAGTTGGTGTTGCAACTCAAGATCCTAAATTGAGAGCTAGACTAAATCCAGATGATGCTGCATTAAGAGTTTATAATTACTTGCATGCAATGACTTTAGAAGCTCAACTTTTAGCAAGAGCTTGTGGTAAAACTAATATTCACTCTTTAGAACCTGAAGATTTAGCTGCCCTAACAATGGAAGCTTCGGCATTAGCAAAAGTTCCATTAACAGGAACTAACTTTACAGTTGGTGTTGATAATTATCATAAAATATAAGGACTAAAAATGGCCAAAAAAAAAATAAAAAAAAATAAAGTAACTAAAACAAAAGTAAAAAAAGAAAAAAAACTTAAGTTAGGTACTTTTAAGGAAACTGCTAGAGAGAAGCTAATAGGTCAACATATTGGATACAGATATGATGTTAATATGCTTCCTGACTATAAAAGAATTACTCCATTCTTAAAAAAATATATAGAGGCCATGGGATGGGATGATCTTAATTGGTTAGAGGATGTGCATATGGGTTATGAAGAAGATAGACCTGCAGTATTTTGTAGAAATGCAAATGGTTGGGTAACTATTCCAAAATCAATTAAACTACCAGACAACCAACAAGATAGAGACATGATAGCAAGAGAACTTTTAGTTAAGTTTCAAATGTCACCAAAGCACCCTCTTGTTGATCTTAAAAAAGCTTACTTAAAATTTTAGTACTACAATCTTAAGTTGATTATTTCTTAAAAACCTTACGTCCATATTAGTTTTTTATTGATTGTTTAGTTTGTCACACCCTCTTAAATTTCATAAGCTTTCTAAAAACAAATATAGGGAGAGATTATGACAGATCAATTAGGTGCTCTTACTACTATATTTACAGAATTTTACTACTGGGTAACGGTAGTACTGATGTTTTTAATTCACGTCGGGTTCTGTATGTATGAAGTTGGCGCCTCACGTTATAAACATCACCAACACACTTTAATGAAAAATACAATGTTGATACCTTTGGTAACAATTACTTGGTTTTTCTTTGGTTGGTGGATTTACTGGGCGTTTCCAACAGGACCGGGAATAGCGCCATCAATAATGACAGAAAGTACTGCATTGATAACTGATGAAAGTACTTTTAGTTCTAAATGGTATACACCAAACTCAGAGTTTATGGCGGTCAATTTAGGTGACCACATAAGTGGAGTATTCTGGGCTGCATTCTTACTATTTTCATGGACTGCTGCTTCTATCGTTTCAGGAGCAATCATTGAAAGAATTACAACTTTTGCATTTGGAATTTTAGCAATTGCAATAGGTTCGTGTTTCTGGGTAATTGATGCTGCTTGGGGATGGCACTTTGATGGATGGATGCTCAAAATTTTAGGATATCACGATGCTTATGCTTCAGGAGTAATTCACGCTATTGCGGGTGGATTTGCTTTAGGTGTTCTAATGGTTTTGGGGCCGAGAATTGGAAAATTCTCATCAAGTGGTGAGCCAAGAAATATAGGACCAAGAAATCCTTGGTTAGTAACTGTTGGATTATTTTTAATCTATACTGGTTTCTGGGGATTTTATGCGGCATGTAATATACCGATATTTGATCTTGGACCTGAATACGGCATGGAAGGTGTAACATACTGGACAGCTACAAACATATATGTAACCCCTACTACACTTAGTGGTATTACTTTTAACTTCCTGATGTCATTATCAGGTGGATTATTGGCTGGATACGTGATTGCTAAAGGCGATCCTTTCTGGACTTACTCAAGTGGACTAGCAGGTATCATCTGTGCTTCAGCTGGAAATGATTTATATCATCCAATTCAAGCAATGATCATTGGTATGATCGGTGTTGTGATTGCATACAAACTACATTACTGGGTTGAGCGTAAGTTCAAAATTGATGATGCAGTTGGAGCAGTCGCAGTACATGGTTATGCTGGTGTTGTTGGTTTAATTATATGTGGTTTTGTCTTAAATGGTTATCCTTCATCTGGTTACAGTGTTGGAGCTATGTGGGATGGATCAACTTATGCATCAATCAATCCATTAGGACAATTTCTAGGAGCAATAATTATGTTCGTAGTTCTTGGACTAATACCAGGTTATGTTATAGCTAAGATACTTAGTGCAATGGGTAAATTAAGAATCCCTCGTGAAGTTGAAATAGCTGGACTTGACTATGAAATGATGGAGGACGATAGAGATGCTGAAAAAGCAGTCGCCTCTTCAACTAGGTAAAGGAGAAATATATGGCTACAGTAACAAACTGGATAGATCATTTAAGTGCTGAAGAAGTTGTCGGAGCAGTTTATCCGGGAGCTGGATCTAGTGAAACTTTACTAGTTATGATTGGTATAGTTTTATGGATTGGCTGGCATGTTTTGACTGCTAGGTCTGAAAGTGAAAAACTTTCAAGATTAGCTAAGAAAAGACATGGTGCAAATGATCACAAAAGCAATATTACCGATTGGTAATATAAGTTAAAATTTGGGCGCTGCTTTACTGTGGCGCCCTTTTTTTATAAAGTTTCTATAATGACAGAAAAAAATAATGAAGACCAAAGACCAAGTAAGATGATAGGTGTAGTATTTCCTAAAGCAAAATATGGGGTTATTGCAGCTATAATAATTATTATTGGTGTTAATTTAATTTATTATAAAGAAACAATATTTTCATTTTTTAAATAATGACTAAAAATTTAGAAAAAATCGCAAAGTCAAAAAAAATTAAATATTTTTTAATTAGCTTTGTAGATTTATTTGGTGTTTTAAGATCAAAATTAGTTCCAGCAGAAGCTATAAGTGAAATGCAAAAAAATGGGGCTGGCTTTGCAGGATTTGCAACTTGGTTAGATATGAGTCCAGCAGATACTGATATGTTTGCTATTCCAGATCCTGATAGTTTAATTCAATTACCTTGGAATAAAGAGGTTGGTTGGTTAGCGTCAGATTTATGGATGGGTGGAAAACCAGTCAGTGCCTCTCCGAGAGTTATGCTTAAAGAGCAAATAAAAAAATTGGATAAAAAAAACTTTCAAATGAAATCAGGTGTAGAATGTGAGTATTTTTTGATTTCACCAGACGGATCAAGTATCGCAGATCCAAGAGACACTCAATCAAAGCCATGTTATGACCAATCAGCTTTAATGCGAAGATATGATTTGATTAAAGAAATTTGTGATAGCATGATTGAAATGGGGTGGCGTCCTTACCAAAATGACCATGAAGATGCTAACGGTCAATTTGAAATGAATTGGGACTATGATGATTGTTTAGTTACTGCAGATAGACATGTTTTTTTCAAATATATGGTAAAATCTTTATCTGAAAAGCATGGTTTAAGGGCAACATTCATGCCTAAACCTTTCAACAATTTGACTGGTAATGGTTGCCATGCTCATATCTCTCTCTGGACTGATAAAACAAATAAATTTTTAGATAATGGTGATAGATTAGGACTTTCTAAAACTGCATACAATTTCTTAGGAGGGGTAATGCAGTTAGCACAGCCTCTTTCAGCTTTTTTTAATCCTACTGTAAATAGTTATAGAAGAATAAATGCTCCACCAACAAAGTCTGGAGCATCATGGTCACCAAGTAGTATTTCTTATACGGGAAATAATAGAACACATATGATTAGAGTGCCAGATCCAGGAAGATTTGAGTTAAGATTGATGGACGGCTCCTCAAATCCATATTTGTTACAGGCAGGTGTGATAGCAGCTGGCTTACATGGGCTAAATAACAAAATTGATCCAGGTGAACCACTATCATGCAATATGTATAATGATTTTAAAAATTATCCAAACTTGAAAAAACTTCCAGATGAAATAGAAGATGCTTTAGAATTTCTTAAAGATAGTAGAGAACTAAAAGAAGCTTTTGGAGAAGATGTTATAAACAGTTATATAAAATTAAAAAAAATGGAAATTGACGATTTTTTTAAATATGAAAGCTTTGATAAGAAAACCCCAGTTACTGATTGGGAGAAAAATAGTACTCTTGATTGTTAATCATAATGAAAACAATTCTAAAAAAAGATCTATGGTCTATTACATCATTTCTTGAAAATAAAAATTATAAATTTGATAAAAAGATAATTCTCGATAATCTTCCAGAAAGTTTTATTGATGATGCGATAAAATCTATTTCTAGTTGGAAGACATATGAACCTACTCCATTAATTAGATTAAATAAATTGAACAATGAATTAAAATTCAATGAAATTTATTATAAAGATGAAGATAAAAGATTTAATCTCAAATCCTTCAAAGCACTCGGAGGAGCTTTTGCTGTATACAAAATAGCTAATGAAAAAAAAGACATAACAGTTGCTACTGCAACAGCCGGTAATCATGGCAGATCTGTAGCATGGGGCGCTCAAAGACTAGGTTTAAAATGTAAAATTTTTATAAGCGAAAATGTAAGTGAGTCTAGAGCTGAGGCAATGAGAAATTTAGATGCTGAAGTGATCAGAGTTAAGGGTAATTATGACAATTCTTTAAAAGAATGCATCGAGCAGTCAAATAAAAATAATTGGGAAATTGTGCAAGATGTTTCTTGGGAAGGCTATAAAGAAGTACCAAAATTGATAATGGCTGGATACACAATTATGGTAAAAGAAATTATTGACCAAATAGATAGAAATTCAATTACACATGTTTTTCTTCAGGCAGGTGTAGGTGGAATGGCTGCTGCAATGATTGCAGGATTTGCAAAATTATCAAAAAATATTCCTCAGTTTATTATAATAGAGCCAGAGAATGCTGACTGTGTTTTTCAAAGTATTAAAAATAATAAACCAACCACTGTTGATATTAAAAAAGAAACAGTTATGGGTGGTATGTCCTGTGGTGATGTATCAACTATTGCCTGGGAAATTTTAAAAAATTCAGCTAACTACTGTCTAACTATACCAGATGAAGCAATCTCTACAGCTGTTGCACTTTTAGCAGAAGCACGTTTATCAGATGAAAAAATTATAGGTGGAGAATGTGCGGTACCAGGTGTTATTGCGTTAATAAGCTCATTTAATAATAAAGAATACTTAGATAAGTTAAAACTTAATGAAAAATCGAATGTACTTTTGTTTGGTTGTGAAGGTTTAACGGACAAAACAATGTATCAAAAACTACTAACAGATGGATTGCAAAAAATCTAAGTAAATATGACTAAGAAAGCCATTTTTTGGATAAGGGAGGATTTTAGAATTGAGGAGAATGAAGCATTAGCTTACGCAACTCAAAATCATGAATCTGTAAGTGCTCTTTATATATATAATTCAAAAAACTTTGATAAGAAAAGAGAGGCTCAAAAATGGTGGGTATCTAAATCTTTAGAGAATTTTAACTTAGATCTAAAAAAACTAAATATTACGTTGGAAATTCAGTTAGGTGATGAACTTGAAGTGCTTTCTCACATTAAAAAAAAAGATGATGTAACTATTTATTGGAATAAAGTTTATGAGCCAGATGTAATTAACAAAGGTAAAAAAATAAGAGATATATTTATTAAAAATGAAGTTCCTTATAAGTATTTTAAAGGTAACATTTTAGTAGAATTTCAAGAAATGACTAAAGATGATGGTACGCCATATAAAGTATTTACTCCTTTTTGGAAAAAAACTGAACAATTTTATATTTCAAAAACACCCTCAAAATCTCTTAAAGTTAAATCAAAAGAAAAAAAAAATAATTTTTTTAAAAAATCAATATCGACAAAAGAAATTTTGCCTAAAAAAAATTGGTATAAAAAGTTTGAAAAATATTGGACTCCTTCAGAACCTGAAGCTAAAAAATATTTACAAGAACTGATAAAAAATAAAATTGAAGATTATGGAAAAACAAGAGATATCCCAGGTGTTAGGGGAACGTCAAAACTTTCTCCTTTTTTAAAATTTGGTCAAATACATGTCGAAACAATTTGGAAAAAATGTCAAGATATTAAAATCAAAAAAATAGGATATAGAAAATACATAAATGAATTAGGATGGAGAGAATTTTCCCACAGCTTAATTAATTATTTTCCTCAGATGCTTAAGGGTAACCTTAGAAAAGATTTTGATAATTTTCCTTGGGTTAAAAATGAAAAATTTTTAGAAAAATGGAAAAGAGGAATGACAGGATATCCTATTGTTGATGCAGGCATGAGGGAATTATATCAAACTGGATGGATGCACAACAGAGTGAGAATGATCGTTGCTTCATTTCTTGTTAAACATTTAAGAATTCATTGGATGGAAGGTGAAAAACATTTTCAAAATTGTTTAGTTGATTACAATCAAGCAAGTAATGTTGCGCAATGGCAATGGGTTGCTGGATGTGGGGCAGATGCAGCTCCTTATTTTAGAATATTCAACCCAATTCTTCAGGGCGAAAAATTTGATAAGGAAGGTCTTTATGTAAAAAAATGGGTTCCAGAAATAAACAAAGTCCCAGAAAAATTTACTCACAAACCTTGGGAAATGGAACTAAAATATCAACAAGCTATTCAAACTGTAATAGGCAAAGACTACCCAAATCCTATTGTGATCCATGAAAATGCTAGAACTTCTGCTCTTGCGGCTTTCCAGACTTTAAAAAAAAAATAATCTAATCACCAATATAATGATGAATTATGATTCTGTTTTGAGGATCAATTCTATGCTCAAAAAGATAAATGCCCTGCCATGTTCCAAGTAATAACAAACTATTTTTAACACTTAATGATATTTGATTGTTGGTAAGTACTGATTTTATGTGAGCAGGCATATCATCTTTGCCTTCAGTGATATGCTTATAAAGCTTATTGTTCATTGGAACTAATTTATCAAAATAATTGATTAAATCAGTTTGCACATCTGGATCTGCATTTTCTTGAATAATTAATGATGCGCTAGTGTGTTGTATACTTAAATTTATAATTCCATTATTAAAATTATTTTCTTTAATCCAGTTCTGTGTTCTATCTGTAAACTGATAAAGTTTTTGGCCACTAGTTTCAATTTCTAAATTAAAAAAATCCTGCCTCATCATTAATTATATTTGATTGAAGTTAATTCATATAATCGACTTATAGTCCTTTTAAAAACATTTTCTAAACTTTTAGATGAGCTTATCAAATTTAATTGGGATTCAGAGGAAATCATCAATGGTATTTTTTTTTCATACAGAATATCAATTAATGTAACAAATCTTTGTTGTTGATTAGAATTATTATGATCAAAATTAGGAGTATTTTCTATAATAATAAAACTACATACTTCAGCAATCTTTATGTAATCCTCAGCACCTAAATTTTTAGCACACAGATCTTTAAAATGAAATCTTGAAATACCGTCATAATATTTTTTGATATAAAATTTTCTTCCTTTAATGGTTAAAACTTTTTCTTTAATTGAAATATTTTTTGTTATTTTTCTAAAATATTTATTAACTTTAAAATTGGTTGTTTCATTTAATGGGTATAAAAATCTATCATTCTTATTTCTCTGGGACTTTCTGTAATCTTCTTCAATACTAAGTTTTTGTTGGTTGCATTTAGTTTTCATGATTTTAATAAAAGGAACAAACTGATCCCTTTGCAGTCCGTCTTTATAGAGATCAATTATCTTAACATTTGAAGAAAATAAAACTTTAATATTTTCATCAAATATTTTTTTAAAAAGATTACCTAAAATCATTGCATCTACAATATTGGTTACTTGAAATTCATCTAAATAAATTAATTCATATCTTTTTTTTATTTTATTTACAAATTGATCGATAATTTTTTTTTTATCTTTTTTATTTTCAAATACAAAGTCATGAAAGCTAATCATAAACTCATTAAAATGTAATCTTTGTTTTTTAATTTTTAAATTCTCATAGAAAAAATCTAAAATCATTGTTTTCCCTACTCCAACATCACCTTGTAAGTAAAAACCAGGTTTCGAGTTTTTTTTAGAAAATATTTTTTTAAATAATGATTTATTAAAATTTAGGTTATAAAAAAGATTTAGCGATTCAATTAGATCTATTTGATTGGGATTTACCTCTAAGCTATTTTTTTTACAATACTTGAGAAATAATTTATTTAAATTCATTTTTTGGTTTTAAAATCTATGCCATATTCTGATCTTGGTCCTTTTCTTAAACCAAATGGTCCTGGTATGAAAATTGTCATTGGTTTTGTTCCTGGTTTCAAGTCTACTCTATGAAGATTATTTGCTGATCTAAAGCCGATATAGCCTGGTGGTCTCCAAAATTTTCCTGTTTTTACAGTTTCCCAATATCCACCTCTTAATATAATTGTTATGTATGGACAAAGATGTGTATGAACACCTTCACCATGATCATCAGCTAACATTTCATGTATTAATATATTAAAAGGAAACCATCTTGGTCTATATCTCCATAAAACATAGTATCTATTCATCCATGGTTTTGCTTCTTTAAATTTAGGATGCGAGGGCCCCCTATCTAAAACAACTTTCTTTCTTCCTAACTTATCAAGAAGTTTTAAAAACATATTAATTTAGTTTAATAATAGAATTTTCTTTAGCTATAAATAGACTGTTATTAAGTACCGCTGGTCTCAAAATTTTTTCTTTATCTATTTTTAAAGTTAATTTTGTTTTTCCTGTCTCAATATCAATTAGTAATAGTCGTCCATTATCGGTTGTTAAATAAATATTATTATTAGCAACTATAAATCCTGTCGGTTTTATTTTTTTTCTTTTCTTATATTTAACATTTTTGAATATATCCGTGACTCTTAGGATATTACCTGAGTTTTTATCTATAATAAAAAGATAACCATTCTCTGATACTGTAAATATATAACTATCTATTAAAGTAGGTCTTAAAATTGAATTAATATTTTGTTTCCAATTAAGTATACCTGTATTCAAATCTAAAGAAAAAAAAGAATTTTTATTATTAGATAAATATATTGCGTCTTTATCTGCAACTATGATTGATGTTTTAAGAAAAAATGCGTCATCATAAATGAGGCTACTTTGAGTTGGTGTTTGCCAGATCATTTGTCCAGTATTAATATCTACAGCTGTAATATCTCCCACAGAATTATTAAAAATAATTTTTTCATTAACAATTACAATTGAAAGTTTTTCTTGTGATCTAACTAATGACCTATCTGTTTTTACAGACCACAATTTATTTCCATCTAAAATTGAATAAGCATTTAGAGTATTATTAAAATCTACTATAAAAAAATGATCTTTATAAATCTTAATTTGAGAATTAAAAGGTGCGATGTTTTTTTTAGACCACAGCATTTCACCAGTAAAGATATCTACAGCATAAAATTTTGTTATATTGTCAGCAACAATAAGTTTTTTTTGATTATTTGCAAAAAACAAAATTGGATTTTGTTTTTTTTCTAATTTTGAATAATAATTTTTTTTCCATATCAATTTTGAATTTTCATCAAACTTTAAAATAGATCCATTGTTATCAAAAAATATTATATTTTGTCTCTCAAAGTTTATTTCTGGGTTGTATTCAAAAAATCTTTCTATTTTTGAAAATTTGAATTTTGATTTATTTTCTATATTTCCAAAAAAACTAATTCTGCCATTATTATTGTCATAATTATTTATAAAACTATTCTTAATTGTTTTAGAATAAAGGCTAATTTTTAAGTTTGGATTAAATTCTAAATCAAGAGATTTTTGTTTCTGAATTATTTTTTCTGAATTATCATTTATTTCCTCTGCAATTTTTTCATTACTCCAAAATTTAGAATTTTTATTAAATGAACAACTGGTAAAAAAAATAAATATAAATAAAATTTTTAATATATTATTCACGAAGATCTTTATTGAGTCTTTTTTGAGATTTTATTTTTATATCAATATTTGTATTTGGTAATTCTAGAATTTGGTTGAAAAACTCTTTTGATTTTTGTTTTTCATTTTTTGAATAAAAGAATTCAGCAATTAAATAAAGTGAATGAGACTTCCATATACTATCTGAGTTAATTATTGGATTTAATAATTTTATTAACTCATTTTCTTCAATAGCATTAGAATTAAACAAGGCTTTCTTGTAGATTATTAAATTCTTAACTTCTTTTTTTAATGAAGTATCATCAATTAAAACATCAAATAAATCATTAATATCTTTATTGTTATCAATTAAATTGTTATCTATCAAAAAATATAGCGCAAGTGGAGAATATGTTGTGTCTTTTTTTTTGATTATAGATTTAAGTTCACTAACAGTAGCTTCTTTTTTTTCTTCTTTAAAAGAAAATACTGTTGAATTGAATTGATCAGCTAACTTTGCCTTATTAATTTTTTTGATTTCATTAAAAGAAAAATAACCTATTGTTACAATCACAATTATTGAGCTTATTATTATAAGATTTTTTTTATTATCTAAAAAAAACTTCTTAATTTTTTCATTTCTTGTGTTTGTGTTTATTATTGTTATTTCTTCGTCCATATTTACATCATTTTTCTTAATACATATTGAAGTATGCCACCATTTTTATAATACTCCATTTCATTTTTGGTATCAATTCTACAAAGAGTTTTAATTTTTTTAATATCGCCTGATGCATATTTTATTTCTACTAAAACTTGATCTGATGGTTCAATCCCTTTTTCTAATTCTATAATCGTAATTAATTCAGATCCTATTAAATTTAATTTTTTTCTATTCATTTTATCTGTAAATTGTAATGGCAATACTCCCATACCTATTAAATTTGATCTATGAATACGCTCAAAACTTTCAGCTATTACTGCTTTTACACCTAGCAATTTTGTTCCTTTGGCTGCCCAGTCTCTTGAAGACCCAGTGCCATATTCTTTTCCACCGATAACTACTAAATCAGTTCCTCTTTTTTTATATTCTTTTACCGCATCATAGATTGGCATAACTTTTTCCTCTGGATAAACCTTTGTAAAACCTCCCTCTGTACCAGGTGCCATTTCATTTTTAATTCTAATATTCGCAAAAGTTCCTCTCATCATAACCTCGTGATTTCCCCTTCTAGATCCGTAAGAATTATAATCCTTAGGCAATATTTGGTGTTCCATAAAGTATTCTCCTGTAGGGCTTTCTTTTTGAATATTTCCCGCAGGTGAAATATGATCTGTCGTAACCATATCGCCTAATATTAATAAAGGTCTTGCATCATTAATTGCTTTGATCCCTTCTGGGTCTTTTGGTAAATTTTCAAAAAAAGGAGGCTTTTTCACATATGTAGATCCAGAGTCCCAATTATAAATACTTGTATTTTCAGTTTTAATCTCTTGCCATTGTTTTGGGCCCTCTGAAACGTTCGAATATCTTTTTACAAACATTTCAGCGTTTAAAGCATCTGCCAAAGTATCTTCTATTTCTTTATTAGATGGCCAAATATCTTTTAAATAAATTTCCTTTCCTTCTTTAGATTTTCCTAAAGAGTCTTTATAAAGATCAAATTCCATATGTCCGGCAAGTGCATAAGCAACAACAAGTGGTGGTGATGCTAAGTAATTTGCTTTTATATGTGGTGAAATTCTTCCTTCAAAATTTCTATTTCCAGACAAAACAGAAACTGCATAAATATCTTTGCTATTTATTGAGTCAACAATTTCTTCAGGTAATGGCCCTGAGTTTCCTATACAAGTTGTGCAACCATAACCAACTAAATTAAATCCAAGCTTATCTAAAAATACATTAAGACCTGCTTTTTTTAAATAATCAGTTACCACTTGTGAGCCAGGTGCTAAAGATGTTTTTACCCATGGCTTTGTCTCTAGACCAAGTTCTACTGCTTTTTTAGCTAATAATCCTGCACCAATTAATACATTTGGATTTGAAGTGTTAGTGCATGATGTGATTGCAGCAATTAGTATTGATCCATCTTTTATTTCATAATCTTTTTCAGAAACTTTTGAAATATTTTGTTTTTTTCTGCCTGTTGCTTCTTCAAAAACTTTTTTAAATTCTTTTGAAGCATCAGTTAATAAAACCTTGTCTTGTGGTCTTTTTGGTCCAGAAATTGTTGGAACGATTGTGGACATATCTAGTGAAAGTGTATCTGTAAATTCTATTCCTTCACTTGCCCATAATCCTTGCTCTTTCGCATAACTTTCTACTATTTTTACAGTGTTATGATCTCTTCCTGAAAACTTAAGATATTTTAATGTTTCTTCATCAATTGGAAAAAAGCCACATGTTGCGCCGTACTCAGGAGCCATGTTCGCTATAGTCGCTCTATCTGCAAGAGTTAAGTTCTTTAAACCTTTTCCATAAAATTCTACAAATTTTCCAACCACGCCTTTATCTCTTAACATTTTTACAACTGTTAAAACTAAATCTGTCGCTGTGGTGCCTTCTGGCATTTTATTTGTTACCTCAAAACCAACTACTTCAGGTATTAACATTGAAATTGGTTGTCCCAACATTCCTGCCTCTGCTTCAATGCCTCCAACACCCCACCCAAGGACTGATAGACCATTAACCATTGTAGTATGACTATCTGTTCCTACTAAAGTGTCAGGAAATAAATAATTTTCATTTTTAAATTTTTCTGACCAAACTACTTTTGATAAATATTCTAAATTGACTTGATGACAAATTCCAGTTCCTGGAGGAACAATTCTAAAATTATTAAATGCTTGTTGACCCCATTTTAAAAAAGAATACCTC
>Ga0233432_10001534_pt1 | contig 22294 bp, 20 predicted proteins | sample SI_122_August201_6_FD_179870 | JGI IMG/M metagenome (GOLD analysis project Ga0233432, IMG submission 179870) | Seawater microbial communities from Saanich Inlet, British Columbia, Canada - SI_122_August2016_10_MG | ecosystem: Environmental > Aquatic > Marine > Inlet | place: Canada: British... | reverse complement strand
CCTCATGAGCCTTTTGAAGACCGCAATTTCGATGGTATCTGGAATGATCGAAGCGAATATTGGCTTGATCTGAACCGCAACAGCACGGAATCCGATAGCTCCGGGAAAATCCAGCCCATAACCAATGGTATCGAAGCGGGTCCAGATTTACCGGGGGTAGGAGACACTGGAGCAAGAGATCGCTATGCCGTCGGTCTACCAACCGATCGCAAACTAAACCAGGACCCACACGAGGAAGACCTCTCCAATTCAGACAAGGATATTTCACGTAAAGGGATCAACCAGCGTTTTGGTCGGAAATTCAAGATCATAAAATTCCGTTGGTTGCGGGAAAACGAAGTCTAAAACAAGACTTCTCTTCACCCGGCAATTCGTTAAGGTGTTGGGATGAGATGCTGTATCCTTTTGTCATTTATTCTGACCTCGGTACTTTCCTCGCAAGATAAAGTCGAGAAGCCTTCACCCAAAGCGCTTTTTTCCATCATGTTATGGAATACCCAAGGAAGTCAGAATCTGGCTTATGCCCCTTGGGGCAATGAGCTTGAGGAAAATGCAACGATTGTTCCCTTTACGGTTTCATCGGGGATGCCATCCAAAAAATGTTCCTTTTACGGGCTTGGCGAGTTGAATTTGCTTAGGCAGAAAGAGCCTTATGAATTTGATGAAGGAGAAAACCCCTATGAATCGGTTTCTAAGATTCGTTTGGCTTCTTCTTCTGGAAAACCCAGTGACTCTCTTCTTCTACTTACCCCTTCCGCAGAAGAAGCAAATTGGAAGGTTCGGAACCTCTCCTTCGACGAGAAGACAATCCCTAAAGGACATTTCACCTTCAGTTCTCAGCTCGCCTCACCTGTTGGCTTAGTTTTTGGGGAATCTAAATTCACTCTTTCACGCGGAAAGACCGAGAAAGTCAAAGCAAGTACCAAGGACAAAAAAGGTGAGGTTATGGAGCTTTCGGCGTACCTGCCGAAAAATGGAAAATATGAAAAAGTGTTCTCTAGAAAATGGCCTTATTCACCTGAACTTCGCGGGATGTATTTCATTGGTATGCAAAGAAAGCGTATTCGGGTCAGTCGAATCGTGGAATTCTCTTCACCTATGCAGAGCACTCTAGGTTTTGGCCTTTCTCGTGTCTCCACGCCAATTCTCAAGGAGAAACCCTTACAGACAGGTGGTGAGTTGTAGGAAAAAGTACATTCTAAGTATGACTAAAAATACCTTACTCAGTTTGCTTCTCTTGGTGTGATATCTCCCCTTCTGCTACTTGTTCTTGGTCTGCTTCTTGTTATTGGAGGTATCGTATGGCTCCGTATGCATGCCTTTCTTGCCTTGGCTTTGGCTGCTTTTGTCGTGGGGAGCCTCACGCCGGTTTCTTACCTGGAGAGACATTTCACCGAGGAAAAAGAAGAATCTCAACAAAGAGCAAAAGTTTTGGCTGATGAAAGCATTGGCAAGAGGATTGCTAATGGTTTCGGAAGGACTTGTGGAAAGGTCGGGATACTTATTGCTATGGCCGCGATTATAGGCACCTGCTTAATGGAGAGTGGTGGAGCCATGCGTATTGTTCGTTCATCCCTTTCCCTATTCGGCGAGAAGCGGGCTCCCGAAGCTATGGCTGGAAGTAGCTTTCTATTGGGGATCCCTGTGTTTTTCGACACTCTTTTCTACCTTATGGTTCCATTGGCGAAAGCGCTTGCTCTACAAACCAAAAAAAACTACCTGCTGTATGTTTTGGCAATCGTGGCGGGTGGTGCCATGACCCATTCCCTCGTGCCTCCAACCCCTGGACCATTACTGGTCGCGGGTGAACTTGGAGTAGATCTGGGAAGAATGATCATTGGCGGACTACTCGTTGGTTCCTTCGGCATGGCAGGAGCCTTTGCTTACGCACGATGGTTCAATAAGAAATTCCCCATTGAAGTCCGTTCAATGGATGAATCCGACTCGGGCATCTTTTCGAAAGTCGCTGAAATCAAAGATTCCGGACTCCCTAGTCTCTTTTTTTCCCTTTCTCCGCTTGCCTTCCCCGTCTTACTTATCGCGGGTGATTCAATCCTCCGTCAAATTTCCATCGATTCCGAGGGAACCTTTCTTCTTTCCTTTCGGGGCGTCATGGGTTTTCTCGGAGACAAGAACTTGGCCCTTACGATCGGTGCAGTTTTGTCGCTCTTGCTCTTGTTGCGCTCCCCTGTCTCGCGGGGATCTAAAGTTGGAGAAGCAGTTCGAAAATCACTCAAGAGCGCTGGAACGATCATTCTGATCACTGGGATGGGAGGTGCTTTTGGTGGCATTTTGCAACAGACATCCCTTGGCTTGGATATCCGAGCTTTTGCCACCAGCAATGAACTTGGATCGATGGCCATTCTTGTACTTGCGTTTTTTGCTACTTCGGCAATACGCATTGCCCAGGGAAGTGCAACGGTCGCCATGATTACATCCGTTGGAATAGTGGGCGGCCTCGCTAGCCAAGGTTTGGTGGTTCACCCAGTCTACCTTGCACTTGCCATAGGTTGTGGGGCTAAACCCATTCCTTGGATGAACGACAGTGGCTTTTGGGTGGTGGGAAAATTGGCAGGATTAACCGAAAAAGAGACCTTGCAGACTTTTTCTGTTGTAATCGCACTGCAAGGGGTTGTTGGAATGCTTGCGGTTCTTACCTTCGCCTATTCATTCCCAAACTTTCTTTTTTAAAGGGCTTTTCTCTTCTTCCTGTTCACTTTTATAGTTTTACAAAGAAGGCTCCTAGGTTATTCAAAAAGATTATTTTTATCGAGATATGGTCAAGAAACATTCTTGCCTCAATATCGAAACGAATCATTGTCATAAAATATAACACCCCTGCTTTGAATTTTTGCATATCATGAACGAAAACCCACTTAAAGAACTACTTCCTCAGGGAGTGATTGGTTTTCCGGTGACCCCTTTTCAATCCGATTATTCTTTGAATTTGGAGGGGTTCACCAAGAACCTTGAAATCGTTTTGGCGGAACCTTTTACTTCATTCGTCGCAGCTGGTGGAACTGGTGAACTTTATTCTCTTGCCCGAGACGAATATCTTTCCGTTGTGCGCTCCGCGATTGAAACCGCGAATGGGCAGATGCCTGTTATTGCTGGAGTGGGTTACGGTTCTCACATCGCTCAAATTATGGCGACCGAGTCTGAAAAACTTGGTGCGTCTGCTGTCTTGATTCTTCCTCCCTACTATCAAAATGCTTGTTTCGAAGGATTGCTTGCGTACTTGAAAGGTATTTCTCAGGCAACCTCCCTGCCTCTTATATTGTATACGAGGGATTGGTTTCGTTTGAGTGTTGATGAGGCTCAAAGAGTGGCGGAAGAAATACCAACCCTATGGGGCTGGAAGGATGGTCAGGGTGAATTAAAGTCGCTGCAACGAATCCGAGCCAAGCTTGGCGATCGATTCACCTGGATTGGCGGGGTGGGTGATGATCATGTCAGTGGTTATTATGGAATAGGTTTTCGTAGGTTTACTTCAAGTATCTCATGTGTCGCACCAAAATTATCAATCGCTCTTCATGCCGCTGCTTCAGCTCGCGAAGAGTCGGAATTAGCCGAATTAACGGACCGCTTTGTTCTTCCCTTGTACAACTTGCGAGCAAGAAGAAAAGGTTATGAGGTGTCGTCGATGAAGGCACTGCTTGAGCTTAGGGGCTTTGCTGGTGGTCCGACCCGACCCCCTTTGGTTGATGTGAACGAGACTGAGCGACAGGAATTAAATAAAATTTTATCGGATTGGTCTGTCTTTTTGTGAAACTCCTTTTCAACTATGTACCTCAATAGAAAAAACTTTATTCTTTCAGCCATAAGCACAACGATTGGTTCTGCGTATGCACGGGACTGGACAGGAAGTGAGCCGACCCGTTATCCTGACCCCGATATTTTGGTCTTGGATCGGTCTTTCGGGAAATATCGTTTGGGTAATGCATCCATTCGGAGAGTATACACGAATCCGGATATGCTTTGGGCGGAGGGTCCTGCTTGGAACGGCGTAGGAAAATATCTAATCTGGAGCGACATACCCAATGATCGTCAATTGAGGTGGATTCAAGACGATGGCAGGGTTAACGATTTTAGAAGACCAAGTGGAAACAGCAACGGAAACACTTTTGACTTTCAAGGAAGACAACTTTCTTGCGAACATGGGAACAGGAGAGTCGTTAGGTATGAGCACGATGGAAAGTTAACCATTCTAGCTGATGGCTTTGATGGCAAACAATTCAATGCTCCCAATGATGTTGTGGTCCATCCGGATGGAGGAATTTGGTTTACCGACCCGGGTTATGGAAGCCTAATGAATTACGAGGGTAACCGGGCCGATACGGGGAGTGTAATGCCAATTCAGAAGGAAGCCATCTATAGAATTGATCCGAAGTCTCGAAAAGTCAGTAAGGTCACAGATGATATATTTAAGCCAAACGGTCTGTGTTTTAGTCCTGATTATTCAAAGCTCTATGTTGCTGATACCGGGGCATCACACTATCCAGATGCACCCCGTGAAATCAAGGTATGGAATGTAACCCCTAAGAACACCCTGACCGGAGGCAAGACCTTTGCCTCAATGAAACTTGAGTCGGACGGCAAAGTCTTAGAGGGAGGAGCAGATGGAATTCGTTGCGACCAAGACGGAAACCTTTGGTCAAGTGCAGGTTGGGCTGGCCATGGTTTCGACGGGGTTCACATTTTCGAACCGAAGGAAGGGAAACGTATCGGTCAAATTTTATTACCTGAGATTTGCTCCAATCTTTGTTTTGGTGGCGTAAAACGAAACCGTTTGTTTATGACGGCAAGCCAATCGATTTATTCCCTGTATGTGGAAACCCAAGGGGCTCATCACTGTTAAACTTGGCTTGGTTCGGCAAAGTTTAGCGTGCCATCAGCTTTGATTATTCGATAGTAGCATCCAGACCTGGCAACGCCATCCTTGTTCTTTGTATGGCAGGCACCCTGCCCCTTTGGACGCACTCGGTAAAGGATTGAGTTTTGTTCGCAGTTTACTCGAACCTCAATGATTTCGAGATAATCACCCGAGGTTTTACCCTTAATCCAAAGTTCGTTTCTACTGGTGCTCCAAAAGGTCGCCATATTTTCTTTCAAGGCAGTCTGAAAGGCAAGTTCGTTGGCGTATCCAACGATGAGGACCTCACCTGTATCGTGGTCCTGTGCGACTGCAGGAATCAAGTCTTCTCCGCAACTGGAAACTTTTCCAAGTTTTGTGAAATCGAGTTGCAGGGAGTCGCCCTCTTCTAGTTCTTGGTGATTCATTCAGACTATTTTGAGGGAAATAATCGCCTAAGTCGAACGGTATCGGTTTTCATTCCCTACAATGTAAAACTGAGCTTGCTTAGGTGCGGAGGTGAATCGTAGAAAACTTGGGACGATTGCTTCTGTTGTGTGGATTCAAGTCAAGGGTCGGGCAAGAAACGACAGCACGGTGGCTTTCATTTTGGGCAAAGCGATCGCCGCCGACTGTTCGACATCCTTGTGGGATAGTTTATGGGGAGAAATCCCCGCCGCTTTGTTGCTAATGCAGGACAGGGCACAAACTTTTAATCCAAGAGCATGTCCTAAAGTTGCCTCCGGTACAGTAGACATGCCGACTGCATCCACGCCCAAAATGGCAAAAGCGCGTATCTCGGCAGGTGTTTCGAAGGCTGGTCCCGTAAGTGCAAGGTATACGCCTTCGTGAATCCGGGCATCGTTCTCTTTCCCTGATTGGAGAAGGAAGTTCCGAAGTTCGGAGTCGTATACTTCGGTCTGATCGGGGAATCGGGGCATGTCTTCGTGGGCAAGAGGACCGATCAAGGGATTCCCTCCCATGAAGTTTAAATGATCAGAAAGAACCATAATATCTCCAACTTCGAAGGATGGTCGGATACCGCCTGCAGCATTGGTAAGGAGTAAGTTTTTTGCTCCTAGTTTGTTTGCTAGCAATATCGGAAAGCGTACTGGATCCCATCCATCTCCTTCGTAAAAATGCCTTCGCCCCTGAAAAATTAAGACCTTCCTGCTTCCAATCTCGCAGTAGTGCAATTGCCCATTGTGCCCATCAATGGTCGTTGAGCTCATTCCCGGAATCTGTTCATAGGGCAAGCTTTGAGCACCGCGTAAACCATCGGCCAATGGGCCCCAGCCCGATCCGCAAATCATGCAAGTGTCGGGCACGACTTCACCCCAAGTGTCGTGCAGGAATGCAGAGGCTTCTTCAAGCACTGGATCAGACTTTTGCATATGGCTAGCCGTATTGAAGCGTCAAATCGTCCCTTTTAATGGTGAGATGATTATTGCCGTCTGACTTTTGGGATTCTTCAGTTTTCCCGATCACTTGTGCATCAATATCGAAACTTTGAGCGAGAGCGATTACCTTTGATGCTGCTTCAGGCGGGCAGAAAACTTCAAGTCGATGGCCCATATTGTATACTTGGTGCATTTCTTCGTCACTTGTACCGGAGACGCGTTGGATTTCTTTGAAAAGGGCTGGTACTTCGAAAAGGTTGTTCTTTATGTGGTGAACGCGGGTACCGAAGCGCAAGCATTTGGTTTGTCCTCCCCCAGAACAGTGCACTAGGCCAAGAATGCCCTCTTTTACTTCCTCGACAATTTTTTTAACTACAGGAAGGTAGGTTCGGGTTGGACTTAGCAACGCTTCTCCTACCGAAAGACTTGATCCTGGAAGAGGGTCCGCCATTCGGTGTGGTCCGCAATAAAGGAATTGTCTGTCGGTTTGTGGATCGAAGGTCTCAGGGTAATGTTCTCGGTAATGAGATGAAAGAAGTTCGTGACGGGCACTTGTCAAACCATTGCTTCCGATACCACTGTTTTCAAAGGTTTCATAGCTAGCTTGCCCGCATGAGGAAAGTCCAACAATACTTAAACCTGGACGAATTTGCGCGTTGTCTATGATCTTTTCCCTTGGGCAGACTGCCACTGCACAGGAATCGACAGCCACGGTTCCTGTTAGGTCCCCCACATCGGCGGTTTCACCACCCCCACTTTTTATGGTAATCCCATTCTCTGCCAAGGTCTGAAGGAAAGACTCGGTGCCTTCAATCAAGGCGGCCAACGCATCTCCTGGAAAGTTTCGGGCATTCCTGTTAACAGTACTCGACAGCACAACTTGATCCCAAATGCCCACGCATGCAAGGTCGTCTAAGTTCATAACTATACTGTCTTGGGCAATTCCACGAAAAACTCTCGCATCTCCGGTTTCCCGATACCAAAGGTAGCCGAGAATTGACTTCGTTCCCGCTCCGTCGGAATGAATGACATTACATAGTGTCTGGTCGTTGGTTAGCAGGTCTTCGGTGACTTTACAAAAGGCACCCGGAAACAAGCCCCTGTCCAGTTTGTCTACAACTTTGTGAACTTCACTCTTGTCGGATGAAACTCCACGTTGGTTATATCGGCTTTGTGAAAGGTTAGTTGGCATTTAAAATATCTTGCTTGATTGTCCGTTCATACGGAAGCACTTTCTAAGTTCCAAGACAAATGTCGAAGTAAACTATGGGAAAAGTTCAAACATATTGTAATCTAGGCTCCTTTTTTAGAAATTCCGTCCCCTTTCTTTTGGATGCGGAATTCGAAAATAATCTTTTTTGGGAAGTCATGAGCACATTTCAGGAGAATCGAAAATCCGCATGGTCAGGCAATGTTTTCTATAATGGGATGATTTCCCTAAGCAGTATAATTACGCCTTCGGGCTATCTTCTGCTCTCCAACGGAACTGAGGAATCCCTCACTCATCTTGCCAAGTATGGAAAAGCAAAAAAATGGAAAATAAAGGGAGCGATCGGTCCCCAGAAATCCGTGAAGTTCTTTAGTCGTGAATGGCTCAAGGGGCTAAAAGAGTCTCCGGTGAGTAAGAAAGAATTTATGATTTATTCAACTTCCTGCCTCTCGTTTTTGGAAGGAAGGCGACCTCCCAACCTCAAAGTTGTGGAAGCCGCAAACTGGCCCAGAGTACAATCGTGGACAACCCTTTACGCCAATGAATCGGAGCCACCCCTCGACTGCAATGCCTTGCAGGCGATGTCGCGAGGCATGATGCTAAAGGGCAATTTGTTCCTCCTTCATAAGAAAGGAGTCGGGACTTGTGCGATGGGAGGGTTCGGTCGATCTACGCCCCATAGCCTTGTGATCAACGAAGTTTTTGTTCCCAAGGAATTAAGGGGTATGCAATATGGGGAAGAATTAATCACTGGCTTGGTTGAGCAGGCTGGGACTAGGGGAAAAGCGAACTGTATTTTGTTTAGTGATTACAGGGGTCGACAAAACTTGTATGATCGACTTGGGTTTCAACAAATTGTGAAATTCTGGGAACTGTCTTTTTGACAAGTGATTGTCAGAGCACTTTCAGGTTTTTGGTTCCATCCTTGAGGGTAGCTTCGACCGTTGTGCCTGCCTTTAGTGCCTTGGCTTGCTCGATGACATTCCCATCCTTGTCTTTGAAAAAGGCGAACCCCTTGTTGAGAGTTGATTTCAAGCTGTTTCCTTCCAGTCTACTTCCAAGGGCGTCGAGCATGTAACAAGAACGTTCGAAAAAACTTTCGATCGTTCTATTCATTCTCGATTCTAGATCATCCAGAAATTGATGTTGCATTTCGATTCTCGAGGAAGGTGAACAATTTTTTAACCTAGCCTCATTGAGCTGAATTCGGTCGTTGGACTTGGAAAGGAAACTTTCGGGTATTTCCATAAGCCGCGAGCTTAATTCTTCTAGTTTCTTTCCGAGCCTTACATGTTCCGAGCTGATCCATTCGGCCGCGGCTGATGGGGTCTCCGCACGAAAGTCCGCTCCGAAATCTGTCAGGACAAAATCTGTTTGATGCCCTACTGCAGAAATAGTTGGTATCGGGCAGCTTGTGACCTGACGGACAAGGCTTTCGTCATTGAAGGCCCACAGATCCTCAATGGATCCTCCCCCACGAGCAAGTACGATGAGGTCAATGCCTGAAAAAGAAGTTGCATGCTTGAGTGCTTCAATTAAAGCGACTGGTGCATCTTTGCCCTGAACGGATGAGTGGAAAAGAAAAACGGAACCATTCCACCCCCTCCGTTTCAGAATGCTTAGGAAGTCCTGAAGAGCAGCGCCACTTGCAGATGTAATGATTGCTATCCTACGAGCCAAGGGTGGTAAGGTTTTCTTGCGCGATTCCTCAAATAGCCCCTCCTTTAAGAGCTTTTCCTTGAGCCGTTCGAATTGCAATCGCATGTTTCCCATTCCATCCTGCATCATGTGCCTGATTCTGAGCTGATACTCCCCTCGCGGTTCGTACAAAGAAAGCTCTCCGTAAGCTAGGCACTCCTCGCCTTCCTGAGGGGTGTATCCGAGCGAGCTTGCATCACCCCTGAAGAGCACAGCTTTGAGTTGGCATTGGTTGTCCTTAAGAACAAAGTATCGGTGACCGCTCGGATGAGCTCGTAGGTTCGAAATCTCCCCTCTTACCCACAGAACTGGAAACTCCGTTTCCAAAAGCCTTTTGATTTCTCTGGTTATATCGGAAACTCCCCAGATTTCGGAACGATCCTCGTGTTGTTCGAATAAGTCAGTTTGCACGGTTCAATCTCCCAAGAACAAGACGGCCAAGCAAGGTCATTGCGACGACCAGACCAAGGCCTCCTAACACATAGGCCCATCTTTCAGCTGATTGCTCGACTTTTTCACCTCCGAAGACACCCGCAAAGATGAGAACATAGCCACACGATGTAATAGACAGAATGGGAAGGGAAAGAAAGACATAAGAACGGAATGGCATTTTAAGGAGCCCCAAGATATAATTTGTGAAAATGAAGGGAACCCCTGGGGCAAGACGAAGGATCAGAGCCCATTGTAATAAGTTTTTGGGCGGATCGTCTGGTAGTTTGTGTTTTGTCTTTGAGAGAACCCACGTAATGAGTGATTTACCGGGTTTTCTAGCAAACCAATAGGTCCAGCCAAGGTTGATTGCAAGAGCAAGGACAGAGTATAGGCAAGCCGTCCATGGACTATGCTCTGCTCCCCATTTTCCGGCAAAGATTAGTAAAGGAGAAACGGGCAGGATAAAAGCGGGCAGTACCGCTATAGCACAGAACAGCCAAAAACCATTGGAAAGCACAAAATTCTCAAAAACATTCCACTGGTACTTGAGCATTGCCTCACCCTCTTCGCCGAAAATCCCGATGAAGCCATACCAAAGGATTGCAAGGATCCCCAACAATGAAAGAACCAAAAGACTGAGGAATAGAAGCTTCTTTGCGGATATCTCCACTGTGATACGACAACTTAGCTTGGGAATTACTTTTTGGGCAGAACCTTCGCTGGGATATTGGAGCCGTTGGAATCAGGTTCGGTTTCCAGGTCGGCTGATGCAGGAGTAGAAAGTTTGGGGCTTGGTCCTGATTTGTTTTCCGCATTTCCCACAACCCAAGAGTTGTAAATGGGGATGGACAAGAATGCGAGTACCCCAATGATCATGAGAGAAATGATTAATTCAAGCTTTCCAAATCCGTTGTTCTTCGGTCGTTTCAATTTTAAGATGCTTTGATTGTTTTTGAGTTAATTGATTAGATGCTACAGTATGAGCTTCATTTCCGCAAAAACCAAAAGATGATTCCGGGAAGTAGGATTCCCACAAAGGCGAAGATGCCAATGATCATCTGTGCCCGAAATGCTTTTCTTTGGTTTTCGGGGGTCAGAGGAGCCGGTGGATTACCCCAGTCGTCGTCGTTTGAGTCTTGCTCTTTGAAATCCTTTTCCATCTATGAATACTTTTTAAACCAACCGTTTCTCAAAATCAAAGAAATTAAGGATGAGTATGCCCTGTTATGAATTTTGAACAAGTAACGATCGTTGGGCCTGGATTGCTCGGAGCTTCTCTGGCCATGGCCTTGCGAGATCGGAACGCCTGCGGGAAAATAGTTGTTTGGGCGAGAAGCCCAGAGCGTGTTAAGGATTGTTCCGGTCAAGACTGGTGTGATCAAGCAGACCAAAACTTGGAAGCCGCTGTTTCAGGCAGCGACATTGTAGTCCTTTGTACCTCGGTTGAAAGCATACCGGCTTTTATACCAGAAGTGGCAGCTCTTTTGTCCGAGCGAATGCTATTGACCGATGTAGGGAGCGTGAAAAAAGAAATTTGCCACGCGGGTGCAATTCATGAAGGCAGGGGGATGGGGACATTCATTGGATCGCATCCGATGGCAGGGTCTGAAAAATCAGGTATGAAATATGCCAGGGCGGATCTTTTTGAGGGGAAGCCCTGTATTGTTACTCCATCCAAAAATACTCAAGAACCAGTCATTCGGTCCCTTCATGAATTTTGGGAGAAAGTAGGAATGAAAGTTCACCAGATGGATCCAGAGGAGCATGACCGTTGCGTTGCTCATGTGAGCCACCTACCGCATTTTCTTTCTTCTAGTTTAGCCCATTGTCTTGAAGGCATGGGCGAAAACTGGCAGTCTTTGTGTGGTCAAGGCTTGCGGGATACAACAAGAATTGCCGAAGGGAATCCCAACCTATGGGAGCAGATTCTTATGTCAAATAAGTCAAATGTCTTAGCAGCACTAGAAGAGCTAGAACGATCGATTTCGTTGGCGAAAAATTATTTGGCCAAAGAACAAGGAGCTGAATTACGGGAGTTTCTGGAAGCAGGGGTTCATTACAGGAAAAGCCTGAACACTTCGAACGAATGACTAATTCAATAGAAATTGAGCCGTTTGTTAAGGAATGTAGTGGTTCGGTACTCGTACCGGGTTCTAAGAGCATATCTAACAGAGCCTTGATTCTTTCTGCTCTTTCCGGTGGTGAAACAACCTTGAAAGGAATTCTACGGAGCGAAGATGTTAATCTTATGATCGAAGCTCTCGTCTTGCTTGGCGTTAAGGTCAAAGAGACTGAAAATGAGACTACGGTGAAAGTCCAAGGATGCAGGGGCAATCTTCCGGTGAAGACTGGAAAAATATTTGTAGGGAATGCAGGAACAATAGCTCGTTTTTTGACAGCCTTGTTAGCAGTCCAAGAGAATGGTTCCTATGAATTGGATGGTACGGACGCAATGAGAGCAAGACCGATGGGCGAATTATTGACATTTTTGAAAGCTAATGGTGCTGCGTTTGATTTTAAGGAAAACCAAGGATGCTTTCCATTTATGATGCAAACAAATGGACTGAAAGGAGGCATACGCAAAATAGACGCGACTCAAAGCAGTCAGGTGCTGTCTGCAATCCTCATGATCGCACCTTTCCTTGAGAGCAAATTGAATTTGTCATTCGAGGGCGGTACGGTTTCAGTGCCCTTTATCAACATTACACTTTCGTTGATGAAAGCCTTTTCAGGATGCAAGGAGTTCAATTCTGCCCTTGCTCCGAGTTCTGTGAAAGTTAGCTTTCAGGCGTATCGAGAAGATGATTTTGTTTATGAAGTAGAACCGGATGCTACAGCATCGAGTTATTTTCTTACCCTTCCCCTGGTAGTTGGAGGGGGTTGCTTCTTAAAGGGTATTTATAAAGAAATGCTGCAGGGAGATTCTGCATATTTGGACATATTAAGGACGATTGGAACCGATATTGAAGAAAAGGATGATGGAATCCTAGTTAAATCTTCAACACCTCCACTCGGAGGTGAATTCAACTTTAATGATATCTCCGACACCTTTCTGAGCTTGGCTGCTATTAGTCCTCTACTTTCATCCCCTCTGACGATCAGTGGAATTGCTCATACACGCAAACAAGAAACGGATCGCGTATCAGCCATGGCAATCGAACTAAGAAGGCTCGGACAAACTGTGGAAGAAAACGAAGATAGCTTACGCATTACACCAGATTTAAATAAATTAAAATCAAGAGCTGGTGAAGGCTTGAAAATAGAAACTTATAAAGACCATCGTTTTGCGATGAGTTTTGGAATTCTGGGTTCTTACGATCTGTTTGAAAACGGTTGTTCATGGATGGAAATAAAGGACCCGAACTGTTGTGCAAAAACCTACCCATCCTTCTTTAAGCAATTGACAGAATTACGCCTAAACTCCGATGGTTAAAAAAGACTTTATAATTATTGCTCTAGACGGTGGAGCTGGCACTGGCAAGTCTACCACTGCTCATTCTTTGTCTACAGCACTCAATTTACTTCATGTTGATACGGGCTCACACTACCGTGCTGTAACTCGGGCTTTTTTGGATCTTGGCTTGAAACCAAGTGAAGTTAATCAGTATTTAAATAAAAAAGAACTGCAGCTCGGCACTCAAATTATTGGGCGTAAATCCTATCTTATGATAGCTAAGAAAAGTTATGAGAAAGACGAATTAAGAAGCCATGAAATAAATGAAAATGTTTCTGATTTCTCATCTATTGAATCAGTACGAAACCTTCTGTTTAATTATCAAAAAAACCAGGTAGAAATCGCAAAAATAAATAAATACAACGGAATTGTCATGGAAGGACGAGACATTGGGACCGTTATTTTACCTCATGCTAACATTAAGGTTTTTCTCGAAGCTGATCCGCACATACGAGCGAATAGAAGAATGCGTGATGGGGAAAGTGATCAAATTGTTAACCGTGATAATAAAGACACCTCCCGCAAGATCGCACCTCTGGTGCCTGCAAATGGGTGTGTGCATATTGATACTGGATTAGTCGGTATTCAAGAGGTTACGAAAGTGATTTTGGATCTCCTAGCTAAGCTCTGATGACCCCCTTTTATCGTACAGCTCAATTCCTCTCCTTCTCGTACTATCGTCTCTTTCACCGTTTTCATATTGAAGGATTGGAAAATGTTCCATCCAGTGGTGCTTTCTTACTGGCATCCAACCATTTAAGCTTCCTTGATCCACCTGCATTAGGCTGCCGTTTGCCTCGCAATTTACACTATTTTGCTCGGGACACTCTTTTCAAAGGACCATTCGGTCCCCTTATTCGTTCTTTGAACTCAATTCCCGTGAATCGGGAACAGCTTGATTTGGGCACTTTGCGCAAAGTTTTGAAGGTCTTGGGCGACGGACACCCATTGCTTGTCTTTCCCGAAGGAACAAGAAGTGAAGATGGATTTCTAGGTGAAGGCAAGAAAGGAGTTGGCATGTTACTTGCCAAATCAAAAGTCCCAGTTTTACCCGCAAGAATCTTTGGTTCTTACGAGATTCTGGGTAAGGGTAAATTTGTGCCTCGTATTGGACGAAAACTTCGCTTGCGTTATGGCACACTCCTTGAACTCGACGAACTTGATCCCGGGGGAAAGGGAGGCGAGAGATATGAGAAAATTTCTCAATCTGTGATGAACGCAATCTCCGAAATTAAATAAAAAATATTTAATTAAACCTTAAATATTCTTTGGATCGCAGTGGCACAGTTCCCTGGATCGAGAACAGTGAGGACTGGAGTCTTACTTGGCATCTGGAGGGTCGAGTGTATGTTTACAAGCATATCGGTCTTATCAACAAACGGTGGGCACGCGATGGTCGGGAACCCAGAGTTGGCTCCAACAAAACCCGAAAGCGCGTTGGATCGGCCGGCGATCGTTACATATACAACCGATTCTTCGTTTGCATTATCTTCCAAAATTTTCAGTACCTCAAGGGGTTGCTTATGTGCAGAGGCCGCGTGTTGCTCCCACTGGATGGACATGGCGTCCAAGTTGTCTGTGATCTTCTTTGCGTGAGGCTCATCTGCGGTCGAGCCCATTATAATAACTACTTTCATTTTTTTAACCTAAGTGTTGTTTGAGGTTTTCGGTGATTCGAGCATCAATTGAATTCTCGATTTCAGGAAACTGGAAGTTCTTTCCAGTTATTTTTTCAAATAAATAAATATATCTTGCCGACAACTCCACAACTAATTCATCTGGCGCCGCGGGAAGTGATTCATCGTTGTAGGGATCGCAGTGTTCTTTAAACCAAAGGCGAAGAAATTCCTTATCGATATTCTCAGGTTCTTTACCTTCATCCATCCTTGATTGGTAACTATCGGCAATCCAATACCTGCTGGAATCCGGGGTATGAATCTCATCGATGAGAGTGATGACACCATTTTCGTCAATGCCCATTTCGTATTTTGTATCGACGAGAATTAATCCATGTTGTGCTGCAACCTCCTGCCCTCTCTGAAATAACTCAAGTGATTTTTGAGCAGCATAATCCCAGTGTTCTTGAGTCATCCATCCTTCGGCTACGATATCTGTTGGGGAAATTGGGCGGTCATGATCCTCTTCCTTTGTGGTTGGTGTGAGTACTGCCTCGTTCAAAGCTTGGTTTTTAGTTAATCCGTCAGGAAATTGGATTCCGCAATATTCCCGATCTCCTCGGTTGTAAATTGTCCAAAGAGAAGTGCTTGAACTTCCTGTTACATAACCCCGCACAACAAATTCAATGGGGAAGGGTTTGCATTTTTTGGCAATCGTTACGTTGGGGTCCGGTAATTCGATGACATGGTTTGGTATAATGTCTTTAGTTTGCTCGAACCACCAGGCCCCTGTTTCATTTAGTACTTGTCCCTTGAAAGGAATGCTTGCGAGTACTCTATCGAAGGCCGATTGCCTATCTGTGGTAATTAAAGCGAGGCTGTTACCAAGGTCGTAACGGTCCCTTACTTTGCCTTTGTAAAAATCTTCCTTGTTCAGATTTGTGGAAGTCAGACAATAATCAATATGCCTTGCTATTTTTTCTCTGTAGTTGTTCTTCGTATCTAGTTCTTCTATCATGGTAAAAAAAGACCCACGCTAAAAGCTTGGCGAAAAAATTCAAGCCCAACCGATTAACTTTTTTCGTTTCGTTGACGAAATGTCCATAGATCGATAAAAATAAGAATTATCCCTTAAAAATTCATGAATCCTGATATTACATACGATTTGATTGTTCTTGGTGGTGGCCCGGCGGGGTATGCTGCCGTTATTCGCGCAGGGCAACTCGGCAAGAAAGCTTTGTGCTTGGAAATGGAACGGGCCGGAGGAACCTGCCTAAATTGGGGTTGCATCCCCTCGAAGGCTCTCCTCAAGAGTGCAGAAGCATACCAGGCCGCTCTACACGCTGATGCACTTGGTATTAATTGCGGAGAAGTAACCTATGACTTTAAAAAAGTTATGGGTCGCTCGCGTAAAGTATCCGACCAAATGGGCGGCGGGATCGAATTCCTTTTCAAGAAGAATAAGGTCGACTATGTAGTCGGGAAGGGAATGGTCCATGCTGCTGGAATGATCGAGATTACGGAGGGAGAGCACAAGGGTACTTATTTGAAGGCGGTGAAGATTATGATTGCAACGGGCTGCAAGCCAAGAACGGTTGATGAAGTCGAAGTGGACGGCGAGCGTGTGATGACCTCGCGGGAAGCCCTTGCCATGACGGAGCAACCCAAAAGCATTGCAATCATGGGAGCGGGTGCGATTGGAGCCGAGTTTGCTTATTTCCTTAATTCGTTTGGTACTAAGGTCACCCTAATTGAAATGTTGCCGCGTGTACTGCCGGTTGAAGATGCCGAGGTTTCTGAAGCGATCGAAAAATCATTTTCTGAGAAAGGGATAGATTGCTGCCTAGGGACTCGGGTGGATGCCATTGAAGTCGGTAAGGACTCCGTTAGTCTAACGCTTGCTTCTGGTGAAGAGTTGGAAACCTTGGAAGCCGAAAGCCTTCTTCTTGCAATCGGCGTCGTTCCCAACCTCGACGGAGCACTCTCCGAAAAGCTCAAGCTAGAACTTAATCGTGGATATTTAAAGGTAGATGAACGCTACGAGACTTCCGAAAAGAACATATATGCCGCTGGTGATATCGTAGGGCCACCTTGGCTTGCTCATGTTGCGACCTATCGGGCCATTCAGGCGGTCAATGGCATGTTTGGTCATTCCGACCCCGTTCCTTTCGATGCTTTCCCGGGCTGTACTTATTGTCAGCCCCAAGTTGCAAGCATCGGTTTGACGGAAGAAAAAGCCAAGGAAGAGGGAATCGCCTACAAAGTGGGGAAATTCCCCTTCGCCGCTTCCGGCAAGGCCGTGGCGGTCAACCACTCGGAAGGATTCGTAAAGGTGCTGGTTGGGGAGAAATATGGGGAGATCCTAGGCGCTCACATCATCGGTTCCGATGCCACCGAACTGATAGCCGAATACGGGTTGGGTATGAAATTGGAGGCAACGGTGGATGAAATTCACCAGACTATTCATGCCCACCCCACCATGAGCGAAGCCCTAGCCGAGGCCGCCGCCGCCACTCATGGTGAAGCAATACATATTTAAATAAATTTGAACTGCAGGTGCGACATCTGCCATGACTGAATAAGGACCTGACCGTGTCTCATCCTTGGCGTTCTCACAGAAAGGAATTAATTACACACACATGTTTCAGAACACCCACATCCTTGTTATCACGCTGTTGAGCACCCTGTCAGTCCTGCCGTCCCGGGCCGTGGATTCCGCTCCTTTTCCAATTTGGGAGCCGGGGGTAATGCTGGCGAAGGCTGAAAAACTAACTGAGATCAGCAACGCTGAATTCCATGTCATAAAAAAGTGGGACAAGAAGTCCGATGGCTACACCTTCCTCCACGGAGTCGGTCTCGCAAAGCACAGTGGAAAGCTCTACGCATCCTTCGGGCACAACAAGGGTGCCGAGAACACGGTTAGTGAAGAGGCTCAATATCGGGTCAGTAAGGACGGGGGCCGGACATGGGGCCCGCTCAAAGTGATAGATGCTGGAGATGAAGCGGATCTCGCTGTTAGCCACGGGGTATTTCATGTCCACGAAGGCGCTCTTTGGGCGTTCCAAGGTGCTTATTATGGAAAAATGAAACGCATTCACACGAGGGCGTATCGCCTCGATGAAAAGAAAGGCAGGTGGTTGAAGCACGGTGTCGTCATCGAGAACGGCTTCTGGCCGATGAACCAGCCCGTGAGAATGGCAAATGGGAACTGGATCATGCCAGGCATTTCCGCTGGCCCCTACTCGAACAGGGGTATCTTCCCCGCTGCCGTGGCGATTAGCCATGGCAGTGACCTAACGAAGTGGGATCTCGTGAAGATCCCTGTCGCTAGGAGCATCACGGCTATGTGGGGCGAGTCGGCGATATTCGTGGATGGAAAGACAATCTTCAACATTGCACGTTACGGACCCGATGCAGTGGCACTCGTCGCGAAGAGTGAGGATTCTGGTCGAACCTGGTTGCCGTCAACAGTAAGTAACCTGCCGATGACAACATCGAAGCCCGCCGCCGGAATTCTCAGTACTGGACAGCGATACCTCGTCTGCACCACCGCGAAGGGAAACGGCGGCAAGCGGACACCACTGACGATCGCCCTCTCGAGACCGAATGAAAACCTTTTCAGCAAGATCTTCGTCATTCGTCGTTCGCGGCATGATGGCAAGCCCGGCGAATCGGCCGATAGAGTGAGCCTCTCATACCCATACGCGATGGAGTACGATGGTAACCTTTACGTAGGCTATTCGAACAATGGTGGTCGACGGGGTAACCTGAACAGTGCTGAGCTTGCCGTGATTCCAATCAAGTCACTAATGATCCTCGAATAGACTTAAAGCGAACAAGGCACTGCAGGCAACGCCGCTCGGCTTTTTGCCTTTAGTGTTCTTCGCTTAAATTTAAATAAATCCTGCTTAAAGCAAGCGGTCTTAACCCATCGTTTCGAAGCCTTTGCGCTGCTTGCGGGATTGCCATTTGTTGGCATCCTTGTCCCCGATTACCTGCTCCTTTTTCGGATCCCATTTGATCTTCCTACCCAAGCGAATCGATATGTTGGCCAAGTGACAGGTGGTCATTGCTCGATGATGGGTATGGACGTCTGAAATCGGATCGGTCCTGTCTTTCATGCAGGCGAAGAAGTTTTCCATGTGATTGGTCGCCTTCTTGCCTTTGTAAACTTCCGATACGGTGTCCGAAGACAGGGGCTTGTCCTTGAGTCCATTTACGGCATCTCCAGAAAGCTTGCCGCGGGATACGAACATGTTGCCCTTGCTCCCTTCGAACAAAATCCCGTTTCCTTCCTTCGATTTGCTGACGATGTTCATCTCGGTGTCCTCGGGGAACATGCACCTGATATGGAAATTGTGCGAAGTGTTGTAGTGGTTGTCCTTGGTCGGCATACCGTCGTTCAGGGGTACCGGATGATCCCCGATGAGCGGGTCGAGGGACAAAACGCCCTGCCCTTCTCCACTTTGACCCAAAGCCCATTGGGCTATGTCGACGTGGTGAGCTCCCCAGTCGGTCATCTTTCCTCCGGAGTACTCGTACCACCAGCGAAACTGGTAATGGCATCTTTCCTTGATGTAGTCGACTTTGGGGGCCTGACCCAGCCAGTTATTCCAGTCAATGTTGGCGGGCGGTTCGGATTTCTTGAAGGGTCCGCCCTTGGGTCCGCCCCCAATGTTACAGGTTACTTTCTGGATCTTTCCGATCCTGCCCTCCCGGATGATTCCGATGGCAGTAAGAAATTTCTGGCCCATTTCGCTTCTTTGCTGGGTACCCACTTGGAAAACTCGGCCGGTTTCCTTGGTTACCTTCGAAATCTGCTTGCCTTCCTCGATGGTGAGAGTGAGGGGCTTTTCGCAATAAACGTCTTTGCCTGCCTGCATGGCCTGAATGGCGATTCGGGTGTGCCAATGGTCCGTTGTGCCAATCGTTACAAAGTCAATGTCCTTGCGCTCTAAAATCTTCCGGTAATCCTGGTAGCCCTTGGCTTTGCCTTGGGCGAGGGATTTGTTTACGCGTTCGATACGCTGGGTGTCCAAGTCGCATACTGCTACGAGATCCGACAACCTGCGGGCGTTGTTTGCCACTCCTGCTCCCCGTCCGCCCACACCGATTGCCGCGAAGCGCAGCCTTTCGCTTGGTGCTTCCTTTGCGGCGTCTGCCAGATAAGGGAAGTACGATGAGGCGAGAATTCCGGCAATCCCTGTTTGTGCGGATTGGTTCAGAAAGCGACGACGAGTAAGGGCTGATTTATTCATGGTTTTTGAGTTTTGAGGAATAAGCCTGTTTGCATCAACCTTCTTTTCACCTTTTTTTTGTTTTGTTTTACGAGGACAGGTTGGTTACCAAGGAGAAAGTCTTTAGGACATATGCCCACTTCATTCCATTCAACCCTATCCATCCTCGGATTGTTATGCTTGAGCTCGATACCGGGTTTTGGATTGGACGACCTTTCCAAGGCCGAATTTTTCGAACAAAAGATAAGGCCGGTTCTCGCTCGAAATTGTTACGAGTGTCACTCTGCCAAGGCAAAGAAATTGAAAGCGGGACTGTTCCTTGACCGGAAGGCGGGTTGGGAGAAAGGCGGGGAGAGTGGCCCGGTTATCGTTCCCGGCAAGCTGGACGAAAGTCTTTTGCTCAGTGCAATCCGCTACAAAGACAACGACTTGCGGATGCCTCCCGAAAAGAAGCTTCCCAAGGAAGTGGTGGCGGATTTTGAGAAATGGATTGCCATGGGGGCACCCGATCCGCGTGACGCGCCCATGGAAACGATTGCCGAATCAAGTGGCCCCAAGGCGAAGAGCCTGCAGGAAGGCAGAAAGTTTTGGGCATTCCAATCTCTTGCTTTCCCCCAAACCCCGGACATCACCGACGAAAAATGGGTGAAGGACGACCTGGACCGCTTCGTATTGGCAAGGCTGGAAGAGAAGAATCTGAAACCGGCTCCGCTTGCGAACAAGTCGACTTTGCTGCGCCGACTTTATTTCGACCTGACCGGACTGCCTCCCGAAATCGGCCAAATCGAGGCGTTTCAGGCAGATGATTCGCCCGATGCCTACGCCAAGGTGGTGGACGAATTGCTTGCTTCCCCACGGTTTGGGGAGCGCTGGGGACGCCATTGGCTCGATGTCGCGCGTTACGCCGATACCACGGGTGGCGGGCGCAACAATCCTTTTCCCAATGCCCATCGTTTCCGCGAATATGTCATTGATAGCTACAATGAGGACAAACCTTTCGATCAATTCGCCAAGGAGCAAATTGCGGGCGACCTGCTCCCTTCTTCGACCGATAAGGAATTCAACGGAAACCTAACAGGAACCGGCTTTCTCGCCCTCGGTCCTCATAACTACGAGTTACAGGACAAGGCTCTTTTGCGCATGGAGGTAGTGGATGAGCAAATCAGCGCCGTGGGAAGAGCCTTCTTGGGCATGACCATGGGGTGTGTCCGCTGTCATGATCACCCCTTCGACCCCATCCCCGTCGATGAATACTATTCGATGGCGGGAATTTTCCGCGGTACCAATAGCTTGGTTCCGGGGAACGTCGCTAGTTTTCATGAACGTACGCTGCGCGATCAACATGCGGTTGCCCGCAAGGAACACTCCGTAGATCAAAAGAAGTTGGAAGGCGAATTGAAGAAAGCCGAAGCCAAGCTCAAGGCGCTGGGAGGAAATACGGATTTTGCCAAAGCCGGACAGAAGTCGCTTGATCCGGATAAGCTGGAAGGTGTGGTGGTGGATGATGTGGATGCCAAGCTAGTTGGGAAATGGGTGTCCTCGACCCATACCAGTGGGTATGTCGGAAAGCGTTACTTGCACGATGACTCGAAGGGCAAAGGACAAAAGTCAGTTACTTTCCCAGCCCGCATTACCGAGTCGGGCAAGTATGAAGTCCAGCTTTCCTATACCCCCGGTACCAATCGGGAAAAGAAGACTCCGGTAACCATCATGCATGATGTCGGAGAAGTGAAGGTTTTTGTAAACCAGACCAAGCAACCTCCGATTCTCGGCTCCTTTGTTTCCTTGGGGACCTACCACTTCGAGAAGGGAACCTGGGACGTCATCCAGATCACGACCGAAGACACAAGCCAGGTCGTGATTGCCGACGCCATTCGTTTGTTGTCCAAGACCGAGAAACCTCCTCCTGTTCTTGCCAAGAAGGAGGAATCCGTGCTGGCCAAGGAAGAATTCAAGGAAAAGCAGGAGCTCGCCAAGGCTAGGAAGAAGCAAGCGGAAAAGCTCGTTGCAGATCTTAGAACCAAGCTCAAGGACCACAAGAAGACCGCTCCTCCCGCAGCCGGCAAGGTCATGTCCGTACTCGAGCATAAGGAAGCAGGAGACTGGCGCATTCATCGTAGGGGGGAGATTCGCAATTTGGGTCCTTACGTCAAGCGAGGCTTCCTGGCCGTGGCTACCCCGGCGGATTTGTCTCCCACGCCCGAAATACCCAAAGGTTCGAGCGGGCGCCTTGAGCTTGCCGGTTGGGTGGCATCCTCACGCAACCCTCTTACACCCCGTGTTTACGCAAACCGGGTCTGGCGACATCTCTTTGGGAGAGGCATCGTCGCCACACCCGATAATTTTGGTGAAATGGGGCGTCGGCCCACCCATCCGGAACTTCTTGACCATTTGG
>Ga0233432_10001532_pt1 | contig 22304 bp, 42 predicted proteins | sample SI_122_August201_6_FD_179870 | JGI IMG/M metagenome (GOLD analysis project Ga0233432, IMG submission 179870) | Seawater microbial communities from Saanich Inlet, British Columbia, Canada - SI_122_August2016_10_MG | ecosystem: Environmental > Aquatic > Marine > Inlet | place: Canada: British... | reverse complement strand
GGTGTTCCTATCACTCGTAAAGAAGATGCGGTTGCAATTGCAAGTATGAGGCGCTAATGAAACTTACAACTGATATGATTATTGATGATGAGTACATTATGTTTGGCGACAAAGTTACTCGTTTTGAAGTCATTGATAACAAAGGTCGTTCATACGTTAAACATGGTGTGAAAGACCTGTCGTTTCAAATCCAAGATGATGGAACAACCATAAAGGTTTTTCTTCAATACGAAGATGAAGAGGAAATCTGTATAGATTGATAAATAACTCTATTAATATGGAGTTAGTTTATGTGGATTTACAAAGGGGAAGAATTTACCTCTGAGATGATTGAAGATAATGTCGGATTTGTATATGTGATTACAAACCTATCTGACAATAAGAAATACGTTGGTAAGAAGACGCTTATTTCCAAAAGAAAACTTCCTCCTCTCAAAGGCAAAACAAGACGTAGAACCAAGATCGTTGAGTCTAATTGGCAAGACTATTTTGGTTCTTCAGAAGAAGTTAACGCTTTGGTAGAAGAGCATGGGCGAGACAACTTTAAACGCGAGATCTTACATCTATGTAAGACCAAAGGTGTGATGAGTTACCTCGAATTAAAAGAACAAATGGAAAGAGAAGTATTGCTAAACGACGAGTACTATAACGGCATACTGCAAGTAAAGATCCATCGTTCTCATGTTCAATCACTAAAAAAGGTTGACAAACAAGCGCAACTGGTGTAATATATAATTATATTAAGTGAAAGGTGAAACTATGATTATTAAGCGCAAATCCGTATTCTCAGGTGTTGAGCGTACTCGCGATATCAACATCGACCCTAAGGACTACGCTGAGTATCAAGCTGGATACGGTAGTCTTACAGATCTTGCTCCTTATCTTACTGATTCGGATCGTGAGTTTATTTTGTCAGGCATGACTCCCCAAGAATGGAGGAATGCCTTCTCTGATGATATTATGAAGATTGTGTCGGATAGTTTTGCATGATTATACTTTTTAACGGCCCGCCTCGCGCTGGTAAAGACGAGGCAGCTGATTTCTTTAAGGCGAAGGGTTTCAAACATCTTTCGTTTAAGTATCAGTTGTATAGAGAAACCTGCAAATATTTTAATTGTGACTATAAGTGGTTTATGAACAGATATGATGATCGTTCTGTAAAGGAAGTTCCTCATGTGGATCTAGGCCATATGTCCTGTCGTGAAGCGATGATTTATGTTTCAGAAAAAGTTGTTAAGCCTAAACGTGGTTTAGATTATTTTGGCCGGTTAGTTGCTAATGAGATTAAAGATGGTAAAGACTATTGCATCTCAGATGGCGGCTTCATCGACGAGTTGGTACCAGTTATAAATAAAGTTGGTTCCGATAATTTCGTACTCTGCCAACTTACACGAGAAGGGTGCGACTATTCCACAGATTCACGACGCTACTTTGACGGTAACCTTATTCACGAATACGTGAATGAATTTAGAACGCCGGTTCAGCAACAATATGTCCTACCTCAGAAATTTGATGTAAAGACATATCGTATCCACAACAATTCTAGTATCGGAGCCTTTCACAGCGTCTTGCAAGAGATTTACGAAAAGGAAGGCAATGCCACAACAAATAAACAAAGAGAACTTCAAAAAGAAGATATTCTATGAAAATCCATATGATATCGAAACATTTCTTGAAGGCCTAGAGATTGCTAGCAAAAACAATAAAGAGCTTATTTTTATGGACAGAGTTTTTGCTTACTTGAGATTAGACCCAACTCGCGAAATGTGTGATATAGTTTTTGAAATTCTTGAAAAGGATTTAAATCTAGTAGTATACAAATGAATGAAGCGCTTTTTAAGTATGTAAAAATATATGATAACGTAATTCCTGAGGAATACTGTAATCACCTGATTGAGAAGTTTCATGCAAACCCAGATTGTTGGGAGCATCATGATAACGAGACTTTTATTTTCAATCAAATTAATTTACCAAACCACAACAACATATTCGAAGCCGAGATCGCTTTCTTGTTGGAAGTGTTTGAGCATTACGTGGATAGATATGCATATGACTGCAAGATGTCGCAGATTCAAATGCCGGAAAACTATGGCTTTGAAGCGATACGAATGAAGTATTACAAGGCAGATCATGGCGAGTTTAAACCACACATCGACGCATGTGATCTAGCAACTATTAAAAGGTTTCTTGTGTTCTTCTTATATCTTGATGAAGGTGATGGCGGAGAAACTGCACTCTACGATCAAGAAGTAGCAGTACAAAGAAAGCCTGGAAGGTTGCTGATGTTTCCACCAATGTGGACATATCCGCACGCTGGTTTAATGCCGAAGGGAACCGATAAGCATATTATTGGAAGTTATCTACACTACGTTGAATAAATAAACTTGGAGATTATGATGAACATTGACAAAGAACAAACTATGAAAGATCTTAAGAATGGCATATGCAAAGTCATTTTTACTAAAGCAAACGGCGATGACCGTGTTATGCACTGCACTCTAAACGAGTCTATGCTTCCCGCACAAAAAGACATTGAAGAAGAGATTCAGAAGAAAAAACCGAATCCGAACGCGCTTGCAGTGTGGGATACAGAAAACAATGGTTGGCGTTCTTTTAGATGGGATTCTATTAAAGAATTTAAGACGGAGTTTAATCTATAATGAGCATGATTCATAAAGGACATGTTGTCGAAACAGAGCTATCTAAAAACTCTAAAGGTGGCACAGAGATGATGCGCAAGCGCCTTCTCGATAATGTTCCTTTCGACCTTCTTACTGACGTGGCGATTCATTTCTCAAGATCGCGAGAAATACCTGATGATGTAAAAAACATTCTATATGCACATGATCTTGCAGAAGATCCTGAGAACAAAATCTTGCTAGATGGCGGCTGGGAAAAGTTCGATCATTTTGTATTTGTATCTGCTTGGCAACGAGATCAGTACATTATGTATTACAATATTCCATATTCAAAGTGTACTGTGATTCCTAATGCTATCACAAAGCGCTATACAGCAGAAGAAAAGAATACTGAAACCATTCGCTTCATCTATCATACAACGCCACATCGTGGATTGGAGCTTGTCTATGCAGTGGTAGAACAGCTTGCTAAGGAATATAAGAACATTCATTTGGATGTATATTCCTCATTTGCTATTTACGGCTGGCCACAGCGAGATGATCCGTATGTAGATCTGTTCACAAAGATCCATCGGCATCCAAACATGACATATCATGGATCTGTTCCAAATGATGAAATTTTAGAAGCACTTGATAACTCGCATATATTCTTGTATCCAAGCATTTGGAAAGAAACATCTTGTATTGCTCTTATCGAGGCGATTCGTTCTGGATTGATTTGTATCCATCCAAACTATGGCGCACTTCCAGAAACCGCAGCCAATGCTACTATCATGTATGACTATACAGAAAACATGCAAGATCATGCAAACATGGCATACTCTATTGCAAGATCAGTACTTGAGCAGCAAAAGAATGATGCTGGTTGGATAAATCGTTTTACGAAATCTGACCGTTTTGGTTTGACTCCTAACGACATTGCAACATATAGTCAACTTTGGACTAAACTTTTGAGAGACTTGCAAAATGGCTGAAGACAACGTCGTCCAATTTCCTAAGATGAAGTTGGACGCGCCGCCACAATCGGCGGAAGAAATGAAGAGTAAGCTTGACGAATATCGTAAAAGTTACTCCGAAGAAATCTCTGAAATGCTCTGGCAACAGGTATTAGCAGAGTTAGTAAGATCTGGATGTCGATTCGATGAAGACATAGAGGCGTATTTTCCATCCATGATCTTAATTCTAGAATCTATTCGATCTCTACACCTATTAACTCAAAACATCGAACATCCTCTACAGGAATTCGCTAAAGATTCTATAGAATTTGATGAAAATATTTCATCAATTGATGAATTAATAGTTGACAACGAGGAAGATGAATATTAATATATACTTAGATTAAACTAAAACATGAGAAAATATTATGGCAATCCTAGTTGATTATAACCAGGTTATCCTTGCTTCGCTATTCGCAAGTATAGGTAACCACACGAACATTGATATCGATGAGAATCTCATTCGACACATGTTCTTAAACTCAATCAGGGCAAACCGCAAAAAGTTTACCGAAGAATATGGTGAGATTGTAGTTTGCTGTGATGGCAAAAACTCTTGGCGGAGAGAAGCTTATCCTTACTATAAAGCTAACCGTCGTAAATCTCGTGAGGAGTCTGAGATTGATTGGAACAACCTATTCAATATCATGAATACTATTCGTAGCGAGCTTAAAGAATTCTTCCCTTATAAAGTTATTCACATCGATCATTGTGAAGCCGACGATATCATTGGCACAATCTGTCATGATCATGGTACTGAGCTTAACATTGGTGCTGAGAAGTATCTTGTACTATCGGGAGATAAAGACTACATTCAATTACAAACATATGAGAATGTAGATCAGTACGACCCAATTCGTAAACGCTGGATTCGAAACGATAATCCAGATAAATATTTGAAGGAACACATCCTAAAAGGTGACACTGGTGACGGCGTGCCTAATGTGCTTTCTTCTGATAATTGCTTAGCAATTGGTGAGCGACAAAAGCCTATGACTCAAAAACGCATGGCTTTGTTGCATGAAGGACCTGCTGCTATGGATGAAGAAACACTTAGACGCTATCATCGCAATAAGATGGTTATCGATCTAGGTGAAATTCCTAACAATTATAAGCAGCAAATCCGTGAGGAATTTGATAAAGACAAAAGCATCGGCAGAGAGCAGTTGTTTAACTTCTTTATCAAAAAGAAATTGAAAAACTTAGTTACAGATATACAGGACTTTTAATGGCAGTAAAACTTTCAATCTCTGAGATTATTAGCAAGTTTGCTGATATGAGCAAGACCGAGGATAAGGTAGAGTGGCTTAAGAAGAATGATTCTACGCCACTTCGCATGATTCTTCAGGCTACGTATGACAGAACAAGAGTACAGTGGTTGATACCAGATACTCCTCCGCCTTGGACTAAAAATGAATTCGAAGACGAAGCAAAGCAGCTTCTTTACTCAGAAGCTCGTCGTCTAAAGATTTTTATTAAAGGTGGTGGGTACGATGATCTAAATCAGTCAAAGCGAGAAACGTTGTTTATTCAATTGTTGCAAGATATTGACAATGAAGATGCAGATCTACTCGCTAACTATTGTATCTCTCAAAAGCCCTTTAAAGGCTTGCAGAAGAAAACTATTAATAAAGCATTCCCAAATCTAATTGCAGAGTAAGAACAAATGGCTAAAGGTTTTAAGAAGTTCCGCGACGAATACGATGACGAATGGGGCCCGCACGAAGAACGTAACAACCGCAAAGAATCACGTATGAAGAATCGTAGAGATAACAGAAAGAACAAACTTTCTGAAAAATGGTACGATGTCGAAAGCGAAGACTTCAACAGACCAAATAAACGACAAAAAAAGTGAAAAAAAATCATTTTATTTGAAAAAAAGGGTTGACATTTGGTTCCACATGTACTATATTATTAATATAAGGAATCAAACAAAAGGAACCTAAATTATGAAAAATGTGACAAAATTTGACAAAGCAACCCTTAACTCACTTCGTACTGAAATGCAGGCTGTGCTAAACAAATTTGGTGCTAACTTGGAATTTGAAGTTGGTAACATGCGTTTTTCTGATGCTGAAGTTGACATCAAGGTTAAAGCAAAAGTTAAAGGTGCAGAAACAGTAGGCTCTTCTCTACTAAAGCAAATGGTTAAGATGGAAGGTCTGCATATGAAAAACCATATGGGTGATGAGTTGGTTGACTTTAAACCTCGCAACTATAAAATGCCATACGTTTATAAGTGTGGACAATCCGGAAAACTTTTCAAAGCTGAACTGAAAGCAATGCAACGTCGCTTTGGACCTATGATGGGTGTAAAATAAAATTAAAAAAGGGGGTTGACATTCAATCCCCTTTTTGTTATAATATGCTATATAATGAAAAGAAAGTGAGATACTATGCTAAATGAAAAAGTAATACTAACAGACGTAGATGGAGTCCTTCTTGATTGGGCTTACGCGTTTACGCAATGGATGGAGCGTCATAACTTTGAAATGCTTCCAGGCGGTCATGCAGAATATGACGTAAATAAACGTTATAACTTAACGGTTGCTGAAAAAGACCGTATTGTTCGTATGTTCAACGAGTCTGCATGGATTCGAAAGCTACCTCCACTACGAGATGCAGTAAAGTATGTTCGTAAGTTACATGAGGAACATGGATATATTTTCCGTGCAATCACCTCTCTAAGTACTGACACATACGCTGGTCATCTTCGTACTAAGAACTTGATCGAATTATTTGGTCCAACGGTTTTCGAATCGTACGTCTATCTAGATACTGGAGCTGATAAAGATGATGCTCTAGAAATGTACCGTGATAGTGGATGTTGGTGGGTAGAAGATAAACCACAAAACGCTCTTCTCGGTCAATCAATTGGACTAGATTCAATTCTCGTAGATCATCCTTTCAATCAAGACTGTACTGGCGTTCGCCGTGCTAAAAATTGGAAAGAAATTTATGAAACAATTGTAGGTTACTAAGAACTACAACGTATAAATAAAGTTAAGCACAACCACTTAATTTGACATGGATCAGTGAGGCGACCTTATGTGCTTAGGGCGCCTTTTTACGTTAAGGAGCTTAAATGCCCACATATACATTCGAAGATATTAACACCGGAGAACGACAAGATCAGTTTATGAAAATTTCAGAACTCGACACCTTCCGCGATGATAATCCTCACCTAAAATCTATTATTACTGGCGCACCCTCCATTGGCGATCCAATCCGTCTTGGCTTGAAAAAGCCAGATGACGGTTTTCGTGATGTACTAAGAAACGTTAAACACCATCACAAGAAGGATAACATTAATACATTTTAGACGTTATCCTTACATAAGGAGGTTTCATGGCCAAACACAAGCGCAGACTATCCCGAAGCGAAAAACGTAGAATGGAAAGAGAAATGGAACACATGGTTGGAATTCTCAACCAAAAGTTCACGATGAGACAAATATCACCTCTCACGCCATCTCAATCTAATCTATTCGATTCTTACCAACAAGGATACAATCTAGCCGCCATTGGAACAGCAGGTACAGGTAAAACAATGTGTGCTATGTATTTAGCACTTAGCGATGTACTACAGAGAGGAGAGTATGAAAAGGTCGTCGTCATAAGGTCTGCAGTTCAAACACGCGAGCAAGGGTTTATGCCGGGCAACAAAGCCCAAAAAGAAGCGGTATTCGAACAACCATATACGGATATCACCAACGACTTATTCGACAGAGGAGACGCATATCAGATTCTAAAATCTAAAGGAATGATGCAGTTCATGAGCTCGTCATTCGTAAGAGGACTTACATTCGATAATTCAATTATTCTCGTAGATGAATGTCAGTCTATGACCTACCACGAACTAGATTCAATTATTACACGGGTAGGAGAATCATCTAAGATCATTTTCTGTGGTGATACTAAACAAGATGACTTACAACAGTCGCGTAACAGAGCAGATGTTTCAGGACTTCATGATTTCATAAAAGTTCTTGCAGCGATTCCAAGCTTTGATGTTGTAAAATTTGGAGTTGACGACATTGTCCGCTCAGGTCTTGTTAGAGAATATATCATCGCTAAAACGAGGTTACTGGAGGCCGCGTAATAAATAGAAGGTAGGAGTCTTGTCGGCTTCTACCTTTTATTCATTCAAGAGGTCAAAATGCCAAAAGTAGTTAGAGTCGACAGTGATTCGCATATCGGACATGCTTCTCCGACTCCAAACCCATTTCACAAAACCGCTTATTCTTCAGCTGGGCAAATTAAAGTTTTTGCTCACGGTAAGTTAGTAGTTACAAACGCCGGCGGATTTACATTTTGCGGCGATCCTGCTGTTGGTGGATCTTCTAAAGTTTTCATTAACAATAAAGCAGTTCATCGTAAAGGTGACGCCACAGGCGGCCACGGATCGTGGGTTTCAAACTCTGCCGCTTCAGGCGCTCCAAAAGTATATGCGGATGGTGATTGATGTCTAATCCAGATTATGCAACGTTACTCGCTCTTATTGCACAAACGGAGCCAGGCGGCATTCGCAATGATCTTATTGCGCAAACATATCAATTTAACGAAGTACTCACTCCTGAAGAAGAGGAACTCTTTGCTTATTGTGAAGATGATTATATCGAGTACAATCCGGGAATAAATAATTACAACAGTTTTTCGCAGCCATATATGGCAGAAGGATACGTCGAGCTAGACGAGAACGGCGATCCTTTTGTAGTCATACCCAATTCAACGGGATTTACTTCATATGTCGGCGTGTACTTTGATCCTACAACAGGGGAAACAACCTAATGGCTATTACAAAAAGAGGAGATAAGGGCTCCGCACTGACATATAACGAGATGGATGATAACTTCGATGCTATCGCTCCTCGTACTTCTGAAACGGGATCTTTACAGGTTCCTGCCGGTACTACAGCGCAGAGAGACGCGAGTCCTGGTGAAGGTTATATGCGATTTAATACTGTCACCAAACAGTTTGAAGGCTTCCAAGGTACTACATGGACCGGCATGGGTACTGGTGGAGGTGGTGGTACGCCGGGTGCAGATGGTGCTCAAGGCGCCCAAGGTACGCAGGGTATCCAAGGTGTTCAGGGTTTGCAAGGCACACAAGGAGTTCAAGGAGTTCAAGGACTTCAAGGTTTGCAGGGTTTCCAAGGATGGCCTGGTCAAGATGCTAGTATGCAAGGCTCACAAGGCGTACAAGGCACACAAGGAGTTCAAGGATATTTTGGGCAGACTGGTCCTCAAGGTTTTGATGGACAAGACGCCGTTGGAACACAAGGTATTCAGGGTTGGCAAGGTACTGACGGTATAGACGGAGGAGAAGGCGCCCAAGGTCCTCAAGGTTTTCAAGGTGATCTTGGTTTCCAAGGTCCTGCCGGTAATGCACAAGGTGTGCAAGGTACCGATGGCTTTCCTGGACAACCTGGACCACCTGGTCCACAGGGTATTCAGGGTGCTCAGGCATTTCAGGGTATACAAGGTGATCTTGGTTTTCAAGGTCCTCCTGGTTCTGGGTTTCAGGGTATTCAAGGTTCGCAGGGTTTCCAAGGGAATACTGGTAATTCTGGTAATAGCGGCAATCAAGGTATTCAGGGACTTGGCGGTGAAGCAAGTTTCCAAGGTGCACAAGGTACTACCGGTATAGGTGTTCAAGGTTTTCAAGGTGATCTTGGTTTCCAAGGTCCTGCTGGCTCTGTTCAAGGTACTCAAGGTTTTCAAGGGATCGGTTTACAAGGTCCTGAGGGTTCTGGTACTCAAGGTTTCCAAGGTATACAAGGCTTTATTGGCGCTGGCGGTACTGGCCCACAAGGTTTCCAAGGTGTTGATGGAGCGACAGGCGCAGCATCTGACGTGCCAGGCCCACAAGGTTCACAAGGTTTCCAAGGGGATACTGGTGCTTCCGGTACTAATGGCCAGCCCGGCCCACAAGGTATTCAGGGTACTGATGCGACGGGTACTCAAGGTTTCCAAGGCTTTGACGGTGCTCAAGGTTCAACAGGTGCTGATGGTGCTCAAGGTTTTGACGGCGCTCAAGGTACTGCGGGATTGGGACAAGATGGCGTTCAAGGTTTCCAAGGTTTTGCTGGATCTGTACAGGGTATTCAAGGTGCTGATGGTGCGCCGGGAGTTGGGGATCAAGGTGTTCAAGGTTTCACAGGTATTCAAGGTGCCGACGGTGGCGGAGGATCAGGTTCATCTTCTGCTACTTATACATTTACTGGTTCTTCCTTTGATACGACACTTACTAAAGTTGATCCAACTGCTGCAAGAACTGTTACACTCCCAGATAAAAGTGGAACAGTTCTAGTTGCTGAAAGCAACGATAGTATTATGCAGATGGTTTCAGGAAGCCAAGGCTATCCATATATTTACCTCGCTCATAACGGTACTTCTTTTCCAGCAGATGGCCCGCAACTTCTATTCTTTAAACAAGCACTCACGTCTCATTCAACTAGTAACCTAGGTCAAGTAGTATTCAGAGGTAGAGATTCTAGTAACTTTGTACATAATTATGGTGCGATATCTCATTGGCTTCATGATAACACGGCCGCGGGTGAAGAAAGTGAATTTAGATTCCAAGCATTTAGAGGCGGTGTTCAAAATGAATTCTTAGCAATAAACAGGGAAGGTGGTAATACTGTAAGACTTGGCTCAACAGTCAATCTAGACATGAACGGCAATGATATTATTGACACACCGCTGATTACATCTACCGGAGCACTAGAGTTAACATCTGCTGCAAGCAGTAATATAATATTAGATTCGGCCGCAGACATAAGGTTAGAGTCCGGTAGCAGCTCTCATATTGAACATATTGGTCCTACAACAGATCATTACCAATCTCTTGGTAGTTTGAGTGGAAGTAGAACTATAGACCTTGGAGAAGGTAACTACTTTGCTGGTGCGATTCTTAGTAGTGTAAACTTTTCATTTGTAAATGAATCTTCTACTTCAGACCAAACAAATTGGTTTGTTTTATTGCTCAACAAACCAACAAGTAGTAGTCTTTCTATTACTTGGCCGACTGAAGTGGTTTGGCCAGGCGGCACAGCCCCACCTGTTATGGGAACAAATGAAACAGACGCATACGCATTTTTTACAATTAATGGTGGAACAACTTGGTATGGATTCCACGTAGGAGATAATCTTTCATGAGTAGTATTATTGTTGGTTTGGCAGCTGCTAGTAATAGTGGTGAGCCAGAACCTTTTGATGTAGATATTTCAACAATTTCCTATGTCGGAACTGTTGCACCAATGGTTCAGTCTATTGTGCCTAGTGGTTACGAAGGCATGTCAGATAGTAATGTTTATGCCGGCCAGGCTACTCCCGAAAATATGCAAAACTCTCGAGATGGTAGAGGAATCACTGTTGGGCAGGGCCAAAACGCTAACTTTATTTGTTGGGAAATTCTTTGGGGTGGCGGCAAATGGGCAGCTGGAAATACTGAACTTTTTGAAACTTCTTATGGGCTTGACGCGTCAAGCGACACTTCTGCTCACGGTGGATGGAATTGGATAGATTCAAATAATTGTGTTATGTACCAAGATAATACTTTTGACGATCATGTATTTGAAAAATACACAGTTTCTACACCGTATGATATATCAACAAGAAGTCTTAATGAAGTTTCAGGACAAAAATGGCAGGCTAATACCACACATTGGCACACAATGCCAGCGCAGAGTTTCTTTGGAGATGATACTGGTTCATTTGTAATTTTGGCTGATAAAGACGGCCTCTACAAATATAACTTATCAACTGCTTGGGATATCAGTACAATGCCCGCGGTGCCAAATGAATACTATCAAGAAAATGGCTCAGGTAATCAAATGTTAAATTGTGTCTTTATAAACCAAGGAGGCACTGACTTATTTTATACCGATAGTTTAACTGACCAAGATATTCATCATAAAAGGATGGATCCTCCTTGGGATCTAACTTCTCTTGTGTCAGCTGCTAAAACTACTTACAATCAAGCAACATATAATCTTATTACTTGTGATGCAAATGCTCCAGAAAATATGGGAAATAGCAAACTTGCTGGGATGGTTTGGAATGAATTTGTAAATAGGGATAGCCACAATGTTGATGTAAGCAGAAATTCTTATAACAGCGTAAGTTTAACTGGAACCGGTACTTGGAATGGTGGAGTTACTTATAACGGTGGATCTAAAGGATCATTTCTTAGATTTAACGAATATGGAACATATTGCATAGTATTAGCCGGAGATGATGCTCCTACAAGACTAGATCTTTCTACACCTTGGGATATTAGTACTGCTGCCTACAACAGCTCTAGAACTATGAGCCCAACTCTAAATACTTTAACGTCAACGACGGCAGATATATCTGATTTTATTATAAATCAGGAAGGCACTCGCGCATTTGTTTTATCTGAAAATTTTTCACCAGACACCATTTATCAAATAGATTTTTCTACAGCATGGGATTTGACAACAGCGTCGTATAGTAGCGTATCGATTGTTCCTGATACATTGATCGGCTTGTCTAGAGCGTGGCACAGTATTGCTATCTCTCAGGATGGAACAAAACTGTATATTTCAGAAACATCTGCGGGAAAAATATATCAAGTTAATCTGTCAACAGGTTGGGATCTTTCAACTGCTACATTCACTAGTGGCGACGATATGTCTCAGACAACGTCAGGAAGTCCTTCGCACACAAAAGAAACTTTTCCTCAAATATATGTAAACGAAAATGGTGATTTTCTAACAATTGCCGGAAAAACCACAGAAACTATCTTTCAATATGATTTAACTGATGGCGATATTAATACCGCTACGTATACCGGAAAATCTTATGATTTAACAGCCATCAATGCAAACATGGAATGCAGAGGATGTAATTTTAATATTGATGGCCAACACATTTACGTTATAGATAATGATTTTAATCTAGGTTCTGGAGGTCCAACATATTATCAGATTCAAAGCGGCGGGGCGGCTTCGGCGAACACTTCAGTGTGGGATGGAAGAGGAACCTTCGGTGATCCTGCTGGAAAGTATGTTTTGCTTAATAATGGCGATGCCTTGCACAATATGATGAGAATGTGTACTGCATCGCCAGGAAACACATATGGCTTCGCTGGAATGGATTTTCCAAGCTACAAACCAAGCGGAGTAGGATACGGAGTACTCGTAGATCCTGACACCAGCGCAGCGAGTAATGTCAGACACGCTAAAAATTATGATTGTAGATATACAGCACATTGGTTTTTTCCCACATATCCAGATGAAACAGGAGACGAAGAGTATCTTATGCATATGGCTGCTGATACAGGCACCCAGCTTCAGTTAGATAGTTGGAGACTACAAAGTCCTGGCAATATTCAATCAGTTACATTTAACGGTATTCGTCAGCAGCTAAACAGCAGTACTTACGACGACGGTGTTGCGGGTATAGATATTACTCCAACTAATTATATGATGACTATCAAAGAAACTGGATCAGGAGCTTCGCAACAGTTATCATTAGAATATTTTAGTATTACCTCTATTTCTGGCACTTCCAATTTTTCTGGACCAAGCTCCACATCTGATATTACTACTTGGTGCAGAAACACTGATGGATTTACCGATACTATTGATTTAAGTAGTAATTTCATACGACCGCATGGAATCAAAACCCGAAAAGCAGCACATTGGGAATCTGGACTTTCGGGACAAAGACGTTTATTTGCATTATTTGATAACAACCGATCAACAGGTTTAACTAACTCATACGTAATGAGAATGGCAACAGCTACATCGTCGCAGGTCAACAATAGTGCAAGTGCATGGACTTTTCAAACGGGAGCAAATTATCTTTGGGAAGTTCCAGAGGACTCACCAGGAAGTGGTATCGATGAGAGATATCCTAATATCAATGGATGGGATGTCTCATCTGATGGATCTATCATTCTCATTTTAACAGACAAAAAGCTTTATAAGTTTACTGTAACAAGTCCTTGGAACTTAGGTAACAGCAACATTGTTTTCGATAGCTCGGTAGCTATTCCTCTTGTAGGTAACTCGTTGGCAAGAGGGATGTGGTTAAGTCATGATGGAACCAAACTTTACGTTGTAGATAATAACTCTCTTTTCTATCAGTATAGCTTTTCGTAGGAGACAAAAAATGGAATTAGCAAAAGTAAATGAAGATGGCACATTAGTTTGGCCTTATACATTTAAAGATTTAAGATCTGATAACTCAAATGTGAGTTTTCCAAAAGACTCAGAAATGGACGCAGAATTTCTTTTGAATTGGAATGTATATCCTGTGATCTCTACTCCTGAACCAGAATATAATCCAGAAACTCAATACGTGTCAAATGCAACACCTGTTAAAACGGACGCAGGCGTAGAAGGAAGATGGAATGTTCGAGAGATTTCTCAAGATCGGTTAGAAGAAAACATAAGATCTATGAGAGATACTCTGCTGAAGCAAACTGATGTTCATATTTTAAGAGCATATGAAGCCGGAGAAACCCCGCCTGCAGATTGGGTTGCCTATAGAACCGCACTCAGAGATATTCCTGCACAAGAAGAATTTCCAACAAATGTGACTTGGCCAACAAAACCTAGTTGACATTAGCTCAATATGTGTTATAATTGAATTAAGTTCATAAAAAGGATATATTATGTTTACACATGTTGAGCACGGTGTTGTGCTTCCAAAATTAACAAGAGAGACTACTGAGAGCGGTCGCAAATATTTTACGCCAGAAGGAAATTCTTATCCTTCTATTACTACAGTTCTGAGTATTCTTAGCAAACAAGCAATTATGGAATGGCGGAAGAGAGTTGGTGAAGAGGAAGCAAACAAGATTTCTCGCCAAGCAGCAACTCGCGGTACTGCAGTTCACTCTTTAGCAGAAGACTATCTTAATAATAATGAGGACTGGAGCAAAGGTGCAATGCCTGCTAATCTAGCATCCTTTAATGATATTCGACCAATTCTCGATAAACATATAGATAACATATGGATGCAAGAACAGTTTCTTTATAGTGATAAACTTAAATGCGCAGGACAGGTTGACTGCATCGCTGAGTTTGACGGTCAACTTTCTATTGTTGATTTTAAAACATCTCGTCGTGTAAAGAAGAAAGAGAATATTACAAGCTACTTTATTCAAATGGCTTTCTATGCTGCAGCGTTCTATGAAAGAACAGGTATTCCTATTCGACAAGGCGTAATCGTTATGGCAGTAGATGGTAATGAACCACTCGTGTTCAAAGAAAATACTTATGAGTACTTAGAGCATTTTCAATCCGTAAGAAAAAAATACAAAGAAATGTACGAAAAGGGTTGACATTCGAAAACGAATGTGATATACTGTGTTCCTAACAATGGAGACTCATATGATTTTTTACACTAACACTGGGCCTAAATCTGAATATAATCCCGCTTTCATCAATCGTCTCAATCCAAACACTCAATATATCAAACATCTCGAAAATCTCTTCTACCTTAAATTCCTCGAACTTAAATCTGACAATATGGTAGAACGGCATCAGGCCAAAAAAGAAATCGATATTTGTAATAAAAAACTACAATTCTGGGAACGAAAAATCGACAACCAGGAACTCATCGACAATAAACTATCTGAACTTAAAAAAATCTGGAACATATAATATGGCTTATCTTATCGAACTTGACGTCTCTCACGAAGCAGCCCATGAAGAAGTTGTGCAACTTGCCTACGATCAAGGCTGTACCGTACTCAGTAAAATGGAGCACGGCCCAGCCGGTGGAAATCCATCCTACACGTTTGCCGCAGATTCTAAACAAAAACTAATCGGTCTTGCTCAAGAAATAAACGGAATTACTCTTGACGAAGAATGGATTAAAACAAAAATCATCGACGTTGCAGAATCTATCGGAAGGATTCACGCTTGACACCTATAGAAATATTTGAATACAAAAAATCTTGGCAACGAGAAGGAAGTGGATACTACATGGTACCTATTCATTCTGATTATCGTTGGCAAGCTAAACAAGTTATAAAGGACCAAAAATTAAAACCGCAATCTTGGGACTTTAGAAAATACACTGATGTGTATGAAGACACTTATTGTTTTGAACACGAAAATGATGCAAAATTATTTTCAAATTATATGAAAAAAATTACAAAAAAGGGTTGACATTTCCTTTTGAAAGTACTATATTATTAATATAGGAAATTGGAAAGGACTACATCATGGGTACCAAATTCGTAAAAGAAGACTTCACTTGGGACGGTATGTATCTTATGTATCGTGGCCGTCACACCGGCTCTCGTAACATGGAAGAAGTACATCCTGATTGCCATTCTTCTTGGATCGGTCAGCCAAAGCCTGAGTTTATCGCTCGCTTCAAGTATGGCAGCAAGCCTTGGAAATCTTGGGTTAAGTGCTTGGTTCAAAACTATACGGTTGAGTCTTACCTTGCTGAGTGTAAGGAAACGAACCCTCTAGCTGCAGTTCAAAAAGTTGGTTATTCTGGAAGAGGACGCTATTAATGGTTGACATCTTTGAAGATATTAATATAATGGAAAATGTTCTGGTCGCTCTCAACGAGGGCGCATCAGACGAAAAGTACTCTGCAATCTACAGCTTGGAAAAGCTTCTTCTCAAAAAGAAAGATTTGATTGCTCAATTCGAACTGGAGGAAAATAATGAAAGATTGGGGTAGTCACCTTGGATTTGGTCTTGCCATTGGTCTTTTCACCTTTGGCTTTACCTACGCTATGTTGTCAGCTGCAGCTTTGCCTGATGTTTGGTTCAGCTACGAAACTCAAGGATGCGTTAAAGTCTTGAACTATGAAGAAGATGATAACTATTCTTGCGAAGACCTGCCACCTCGTTATTATCACGTATGGGTTGAGTAAATGAATATATTTGTCCTTGATGAGAGTCCAGTCGTATCGGCTCAAATGATGTGCGACAAACATATTCCAAAAATGATCGTGGAAGCAGCTCAAATGCTTTCCACGGCTCATCGTATGCTCGACGGTTATTCTGAGAAACGGCTTTCAAAATCAGGTAAGCGTATGATTAATTATTGGGTTCATCGAAACAATAATCTAGAAGCTTCTCTGTACAAGGCTGTTCATCATGGACATCCATGCACTAAGTGGACTATGGAATCAAAAGCCAACTATGATTGGCACTACGAGCACTTTGTAGCCCTCTGTGATGAATTTAAATACCGCTTTGGTAAGCCACATATGACATCTGATAAGCTCACAGAAACACTCCAGAGGGCTCCAGATAACATCTCAGATATCGCAATGACACAATTTGCCCAAGCTATGAGCCATTATCCAGAATGCATAGTTGAAGGCGATCCAGTACAAGCTTACAGAAATTACTATCATACTGCTAAACCGTTTGCTAAGTGGGCAAAGGGTCGTGCTGCTCCTTCTTGGTGGGAAGGTTATAAAGGTGTTGCAGCATAAATAAAGACATGAGATATATAATTGTAGATCCCGAAGAGGGAATATTCCTAGGTACTAGAGGAGATCCAGATCATAAAAGGATTGGGATGATCTTCTCTAGCAATAACTTATTTGAACTCCGTAAAGCTTGTTCTTGGAGAACACATGCCGCTGCTCACGACTATTTAGAGCACCACATAAGACATATATGTCCATCGGCTTTTATAGCCGACGTAGAAGTAAATAACAAAAATGAGTTTGTAGATGTAATAGACATCATAAAATCGGGCTATGGCGACTACACCTTTGAGTTGTTTGATGCCATTCCTGTAGAAAATCATACTGTGCACTAAAAAGTGAAAAAAATTTAAAATAAAATGAAAAAAAGGGTTGACATTTCTTCTTGAAAGTACTATATTATTAATATAAGGAATGAAAAGGAACCACTTATGATTACTACAGCTCAAAAATTCTGGTTGGAAACTCCTCTAAACGCAGTTTCATTGTTGATGGATCAAACAGTCAGCTATGCTGAAGAAAACGAAGATCTTGCTGATATGTACAACGAAGATTGGAAAGACTTCAGCGTAGCAATCACCTTGTTTCGTAACTCAGATTGCGAAGGCTTGGCTAACCACATCATCGAAATGGATACAGCGCCTCGTGAGCAATTGATCGTGGCATTTGCTGAAGATTGTGGTAAAAATTTCGTTTCACAAAATCTAGGATGGGAACTTCGTTAATTTTTTTCAAAAAAGATGAAAAAAAGGGTTGACATATCTTCCAAAATGATGTAAGATATATATATCAAATCAAAACAAGGAACTTATATTATGGCACACGAACTTGAAATCATCAACGGTCAGGCGCAAATGGCATACCGCGAATCAGCAGGTCTTCCTTGGCACGGCCTCGGTACTCCAGTCTCTGACGATATGACACCACAAGAAATGATGGTGACTGCTGGTCTTGATTGGTCAGTTGAGAAAGTACCAACTTTCATTGAATACAACGGCTCAAAAGTTGAAACAGGACAGGAAGCTCTTGTTCGTTCAACTGACGGCAAAATCCTTACTCAAGTGGGTAAAGGTTGGAACCCAGTTCAAAACTCTGAAGCCTTCGATTTCTTCACAGATTTCGTAAAAGCAGGTGACATGGTAATGGATACTGCAGGTTCTCTTAAAGAAGGTCAGATCGTATGGGCGATGGCTGACGTAAAAGACGGCTTCTCATTGTTCGGCGGTGACGAAGTAAACGGTTACCTTCTATTCTCTAATCCTCATCAGTACGGTAAAGCAATCGACGTTAAGTTTATGATGACTCGCGTTGTTTGCAACAACACTCTAGCAGTTGCTCTTAACGAAAAGGGTATGCCAAGTGTTCGTATCAATCACCGTTCTGAGTTTAATGCTGAGATGGTTAAGCAAGCTCTTGGTATTTCTCAAAACAAGATTGAGAACTTCAAAGAAGCTGCTGAGTTTCTTGGCTCTAAGCGTTACACAGATGAAACTCTTAAGCGTTTCTTTGGTAACATCTTTGGTGAGTCTAACCGTGAAGATCGTGATCTATCGCGTACAGCTCAACAAGCTATGGAATGTGTGGAAAACCAACCAGGCGACAACTTCCGTCCTGGTACATGGTGGAATGCATACAATGCAGTCACCTACATGGCAGACCACAAGCTAGGTCGTACTGCAGATACTCGCATGGCGTCGGCCTGGTTCGGAACAAATGCGAAGCGTAAGATTGATGCTCTTGATCTTGCGGTAGAAATGGCGGAGGCAGCATAAGCTGCCTTCCGAAAGGTGAAGAAATGAAAATACTCGTAATGGGATTGCCAGGTGCAGGAAAGACCTGGCTTTCCGAAAGGTTACAACAGCACCTTGAGTGTGCTTGGTATAACGCAGATAAAGTGCGTGGGATGGCTAACGACTGGGATTTCTCCCCTGAAGGTAGGAATCGCCAGTCTAGTCGCATGCGTACTATTGCAGATTACGAAAAATCCCAGGGAAGAACTGTAATCTGCGATTTTGTATGTCCTACTAAACAAACTCGCGCTGATTTCGATGCAGACATTACGATTTGGATGGATACTATTGAAGAGGGTCGTTTCGAAGATACAAATAAGATGTTTGAAACACCAAAGAATATTACCTTCCGAGTTGATAAAAGATTGAATGATGCTGGAGTAAGAGAACTAGTAGTTATGATTGAACGGTTATTAAAAGGAGAATAAATAGATGCGTGATAAACCGATTTTTGATTGGCAAAAGCCAACCGTTCAAATGCTGGGCCGTTGGCAGCCTTGGCATGATGGGCACACCGCCCTCTTCAAAAAAGCCTTATCAATTACAGGGCAAGTGTGTATTATGGTCAGAGATGTTGGCGGAATAGTAGGCCAAGATGCTGGTGCTGGTCGTACAGCAGCCCAAACTGATAATCCGTTCGGTGAGATTCAAGTAGTTGAAAACATCGAAAACGGTCTTTCAAAAGAGGGCTACACTAATGGATATGAATATAGTATCCTATGTGTTCCCAATATCGTTGATATTTCTTACGGTCGTGGTGTTGGGTATACATTTACTGAGCACGATCTCGGTGAAGATATTCACAATATCTCAGCAACCAAAATCCGAGCGCAAATGCGCGAAGACGGTAAACTATAAAATTATATGAGGATCTATGCCAATGAGTGATTTACCATCAACTATTACGACTGAAGATCGTAAAAAAGTTCAAAATGCTTTGAAGGAAATGTCTGATAGCATGACACGCGTATCAGCTGAAAAAGATCTACAAAAAGATATTGCTCAGCGAATGCTCGACGAGATTGGAGTACCTAAGAAGGATTTCAATAAGCTTGCTCGTATTTACCATGCTTCAAACCTAATGGAAGAAGCAGCTCGCAATGAAGAGTTTATGGAATTTGCTGCAGCGATCATGGCGCCACCTGAACGTCAAATAGAAAGTAGTTAAATGAAAAACGTAAAACCCATTGGATGGGCAACAACAATCACATCAGTATTAAGTATGCCACGTGAAATGTGGGACAGTGTGATGACAGTAGAAAAGTCACCACTAAGAAATCTAGACCCTATGGTAGGACACATGATCTTTCAATGTTTGTTCTTTATTTGGTCAGGCATCTTTGCAGTAATGGTAGGAAGTTTTTATGCGTTTGGCATTAGTGCAACATTTCATATCTTGTTAATCAGTGGTATTACAATTACAGCAGTGACATTCCGTCAAGCAGAAAAGAATCCAGAGTCACTTAACAATTTGTTAAAGTCAGGACGCAAGTACAACGGCCGAGCAAATGGTGGCGAACATGAGTGAGCAAACACAATATTGCACTACAAAAGGCTTAGGCTGGGCATTCTTGGTAATCATTCTAACATTTACAGCACTACCTTTGCTGATGTCACTAGCTATCATGGGTCCAGAAGAATATGCTAGAGCATGTAAAGTAGCAATTCATATGCCTTGTTTCGGATTAGGAGAATAATATGACAGAAGGACCATTTCAGTCAGCGTTTGAATCTGACGCCGTAGGTGTGATTCGTAGAGAGATTGTAACCTATCGTATGCGAGATGGCATTATGATAAAAGAAACAGCGTGTCGTGACTATTACAAAAGCGGCGACTATCACGACTCACAATCAACAACACCAATGGTAGAACGATAATGAACATCAAACACTCGCCAATACTTGACACAAAGGGTGTGTGCGAACTGTATTCTAAAAAAGACGGAGTAGATGTTAAGTACGTCTGCACTTCAGCTATTCAAGAGCATGCAGCATTTGCGTACGATGTCTTCTATCGTGAGACACCACATCCCGAGTTTGGCAATCGCTACTTTGGCCTATATCGCGCCACTGGGTATGGTGCTGCGTTAGAGCCTTATATCATGATCACCAACGCTGATAAAATTGAAGACCTCGAGTTTGGTATGGTTGAAGGTCCTGATGGTTGGGAATACTCTCAGCATCGGCACGACTATCGCCAAGTAGGCAACTGTGCTGTTGATGGTGGACGCGCTTACTTCCGCCGTATTGGAGGAGACTTGAGTGCTCCAGCAAAATATATGAAAATTGTAGATGGCAAATTTGTGTAAAAGCAAGAAGCAAAAGAAGGCAACGCATGATACGTTGGTATGATTATCTAGCAGCATTTTTAATGGCAGGTGCAATGTCTAATGCTTTTTTCGCCGTGCCTATCATAGGTGCGTTTATTGCTTATGGTGTCTACGAAATGTGGATGAATGTATATTGTCCTTGGAGATATAGTCAAGAATATGAAAGATAAAATGAACAAACGAATTCGAGAACTTGTAAGAGAATCTAATCTAGATGTTTATGGTCTAGGTAAAGAAAGATATAAGTGGGAATACACAGTAGAAAAGTTCGCCGAGTTGCTTATCAAGGAATGTGCCGAAGGAGCAAGTGATACGATGTACAAATGCGATAACTGGGTGATTGTGAAGTCGCCTTCTGAAACCGATCCGCACTATCGTGTTCTCGTGGGAACCAGTGGTGGATATTTAGATGGTGACTCATGGCGCTTGAATAGTGGTATTGTCAAAGTAGATGAAAGCGATGATTACTTTTACATCTACGGTTCATCTGGTTCTTGCTATCAGTGCCATAAAGATTCGAATACAGCGCGCATGAACATTGCAGGCACTCTGGCACGACTAAAAGAACTTGGCTGGGAACTGATGCCAGAGGATACTGATTTTATGAATATGGATTGGATTATCAAATAAAAAATAATATGAAAAAGTGCATTTTAGGGGTTTACATCTCTGTTTGATTGTGGTATAACTAATACAACAAAGGGAGATACCTCATGACAACAGCAATACTTAATACCGACGGTGGTGATGATAGTATGCTATTTTATATGCGAGTTGATGGCGTAACCTTTACGGTCACATACTGGGACTATGATGAAATTTACACAAATGCCACATACGAAGATGTTGCCTTTGCTTTTGATATGACAATTGAAAGAAATGATATAGAGCTTTCTGCGGAAGGCCTTGACCTTGCTATTAATCTCGTATTAGACTTCCTCACAACTGGAGAATTTTTAAATGAAAGTCTATATCGGCCCGTATAGATATCGATGGGTAAGCTACGTCCATGATCGATACATGGATAAAAAATACGGAGTGCAGTGGAAAGAAAGCAGCACTAAGTTTGAGCATCTCCTAGAAAAGCTTGAAGATGGTTTGCAGTGGC
>Ga0233432_10001527_pt1 | contig 22369 bp, 14 predicted proteins | sample SI_122_August201_6_FD_179870 | JGI IMG/M metagenome (GOLD analysis project Ga0233432, IMG submission 179870) | Seawater microbial communities from Saanich Inlet, British Columbia, Canada - SI_122_August2016_10_MG | ecosystem: Environmental > Aquatic > Marine > Inlet | place: Canada: British... | reverse complement strand
CAGTTTTACCGGAGTTGATCAGCGACAACAGACTGGCTCGGGCGAGTGGGAGCTGACTTCCCGAACTTCCAAACGACCTGTTGCTTGGTGATATCTCCTTTACCATCAGGGCGTACCGCTAATAATCGATCACCTTTAGCGGTACAAAGAATCACGAGTCCATGGCTGTAAAGCGGTCGAGCTGCAGCATTAAAACCACCGTGGTACACCGTCCAAAGTTCCTGGCCGTTGTGCGGATCATACGCAACAGTAGCGACTGCTGCTGGACTAATGAGTTGTGTTCGGTTGTTGTGAGTAATAATCGTAGGGGTAGAGTACGCTTTTTTGAAGTCACCATTATCAGATCCATAATTAATGGATCGATCTGTTCGCCAGATGGTTTCTCCAGTCTTTGCGTCAAGGCAGGCGAGGTATTGCTGATCGAATCCATCGAACGTTAGGAATATTGCACCGTCAAAAAATATTGGTGACGATCCTGGCCCCCTATGGTGATCACACGGTAAGTCTTGACGCGTCCAAATAATTTGTTCTGTTTCTAAGTCAAGGCAAGCGGTTCCAGCGCTTCCGTAATGAACCCAAAGAAAACCATCCGCTAGAACAGGCGTTGGGCTCGCGTAGCTATTAAACGGGTGGCAAAACATGGGATCATCGATTTCAAAGACAATGACGTCCTTACGAATATGTCCCGTTTTTGTATCAATTGCGAGAAGTGAAAGCCGTCGTCCATCTTCAGTGGCATTTGACAGCCATATCGTATTTCCTGAAATAACAGGACTCGACCATGCTTTGCCAGAGATGGCTGTTTTCCAGCAGATATTTTTTGTTTCATCCCATCGGATTGGGAGTTGCTGTGATAGTGATTTGCCATTGGCTGTTGGGCCACGAAATTGATTCCAAGAAGGGTGTAGTGTTTCGTGTGCGCAAGCTTCTTTTGTACTAAGGCTTTGTAGGATGAAAGTCATCAGCAGTAGAAGTGAAGCTACGCGTACAAAGAATTTTGAAAGCATTGGCAAGTCAATATTTTAGGTTTTAATTACGGCCGTTTTTCGTGCTAGGAAGAAGGGTGGATGGATATTGATTGAGTCGAAATTTCATGGTCGCTGTCATGGAATTGATTTTCAAGAAAGAGTCTGATTCGGCTGTCGAGTTCCGTGGATTGAAGGCGACCATGGCCACCACCTTCAATTTTAATAAGTCTGGCCGAGACTCCGACATCTTGAAGTGATTTATGAAGTTGCACAGACTGGTTAAAAGGTACCAGTTTGTCATCGGATCCATGAATCATCAAGAAAGGTGGGTCATCTTTTGAAACATAGGTTATTGGCGAGGCTGCAGCAGCAATTTCTGGAAGTTTAGGAACAGGACCACCGAGTAATAGGGACTCCGGGGAGTCCGGATTGTTATGAGACCCACCCATGTTTGTGAGATTCGCTGGTCCAAAAAAATCAATAACGCCGGTTACTCGACTACTACTATCGAATGAACTGCCGACTTGTCCCTCAAGTGCCAAAACGTCACCAGATGTTCCAAGCATGGCAACAAGGTGTCCGCCCGCCGAAGTTCCGACAGCAATAATTTTTGTTGGATCAGCATGATATGTTTTTGCATTCGCCCGAAGCCAACGAATGGCTGCCTTGCAATCGTGTATTTGTGCAGGCCACGTAGCTTCGTCCGTAAGTCGATAGCCAATTGATACTCCTAGATATTCTCCAGTACTGACAAGTGGAGCTAAAAACTGTAAGCCACTGCGCCGACTGCCTTTTCTCCACCCGCCACCATGAACAAATGCTATGACTGGAAGGGGAGTATCACTCGTCCGAGTAACGGGGAGAAAAAGATCGACCTGTTGCCGGGGGTTGTTGGTGTCTGCATAGGCGACATCCTTAACGATTTTTATTTTTGGAACATCGGGGCGTCTCGTGAGTTGTTGGTTGCGATCACCTGCAGGATCAGCTGATTGTGTTTCCTTGGGATTGGTGAGAACAAATCCCAAAGAAAAAGAAATGAGGCAAATCAAATCGTAACGTAGTAGAAGAAATTTCATGCCTGTATCTCCATAAGTACCATCGGTTCCGGCCAACGATCATTTATCTATTCGTTTTACCTTGAAACTGCGGAACGCTACCGGATCATTGTGGCCGGCAAGACCAACATAGCCATCTTTCCGGTCAAGGCCTCCAGGTACATGGTCCATTTCATTTCGATTAAGAGTGTCAAGTTGTACATCAAGAATGCATGTGCCATTGAGTGTCACCGTTAACTTTTGGTCTTGAATAACGATTTCTTCAAAATTCCATTCACCAGTTGGTCTTAAATACCCTTGCTTGGCACCAACGCAAAAATAAAGGCTGCCGTGATGCTGGTAGTCCTTAAGTTCTGGCTTCCCCGCGGATGTCATTCTGGCGTTATAGCCAACATCATCAATGACCTGAATTTCCATGCCATCGTGAGCACTGTGCCCACCATCTGGAACTCGTAAAGCGATACCGTTATTGCCTGCTGCTGGAAGCCTGAACTCAATGCGTATGGCGGTATCACCAAAAGACTCTTTTGTAAGAAGATCTCCACCTTTGCCGGGCTTGCATGTGATGTTACCCTGATGGATCGCGTAGCTGTCAGTTGCTCCTTGCCAGTTTGACAAGTCCTGTCCGTTATTCAGTTCGACGAAGCCATTACTGTTTTGTGATCTTAAGAACTCATTGGCTTCACTCGTTGAGATTTCTCGTATGAAAATATTTCGCCATCGGATTTCGCTGCCATGTGTTTGTAATTGGATTGGACCTCTTGGCGGTACAGGGTCAACAAGGAAATCATTTGCTTTATTTTTCTTGCCTTTATTCTTTCGGTGTGCAAAAAAATTATCCATGACAGCATTTTGCACAACAGTTTTTCCATTGAACTCAACGGTTACTCGTTCACCAATCATTTTTATCCGAAAATGATTCCATTCGCCGAAAGGGCGATCCATTAAAGCAAGGGGGTGTTTGCCTTCTTCTCGTTTATTGTTCCAGAGTCCGCCGGACCCTCGGTCCGCGCCTAGCTTGAATTTCTTTTCTTCAGTCGAATCCCATATCTGAACCTGTGGAATGCCGCGAAGATAGATTCCACTGTCACCAAGGGGCTGCATCTTATAGTCCACTAAGAGTTCAAAGTCTCCGTATTCTTGGTCAGTTGTGAGGTAGAGTCCTTTTCCGTCATTCACGATTTCATTGTTCTCAACTCGCCAATGGGCATTGATGTGATCTCCCACATCGATGCCCTTCTTATTGAGAAGCCCACCGGCAATTGATTTTTTTTTGTAATCAAGTTGCTCGTCTGGTGACATGCTCTTGAAGTCATTCGGGTCTTGTGTGCCCCAGCCATACCAGCCGGTTAAATTCGTGCCGTGAAACAAAGAAACAAATCCTTGAGGAGGCATGTTGACTTTAGATGGCATCGCAGTGCCTCCCTGTTCTTTTGAGTTTTTGGTGACAGAGGCTTGCCAAGTATTGCCAGGTCGTAAGGTTTTTATCCGTTGAGTTCCGTGTTGTCTTAATTTTGACAATGGACCAGCGGATAGGTTTCTACTGCCAATCAGCCCAAGTGTCGCAAGGAGAAGAGAGAGAAGGATTCTTGTCATAAGTAGCCCTGTTCATAAAAATAGATGTTTTGGCGACGTGTTCTGGAGGCAGTCGGCCTGGTGTCTTGTTGCCGGCTGGAAATTTTTTCATGCTTAGTCAGGCTGCCGTCAGGCGTCACCTGGTTCCATGTCAAAATATTGGACTGCGTTACGATAGCTTATACCACAGACCATGTTTCTCATTGCTGCCATGTCGTTTGGTAGTAATCCATGCTCAATATCATTTCCGATAATGCTACAAAGAAGTCGTCGGAAATATTCATGCCTTGGGTACGATAGGAAACTCCGTGAATCGGTTAACATGCCAACAAAATTCGATAGAAGACCAATTTGAGAGAGGGTGTTGATCTGCCAACGCATGCCGTCTAGTTGATCAAGAAACCACCAGCCGCTACCGTATTGGATCTTGCCAGCGATGCCGTCACCTTGGAAGTTCCCGCAAGCAGCAGCGACGGCATAATTATCTGAGGGGTTGAGGTTGTAAAGAATTGTCTTTGGCAGAGAATGTCGCTTGTCGAGTTCATCTAGGTATCCAATAAGCATTTCCATTTGGGGCAAATCACCAATGGAATCATAGCCAGCATCAGGTCCGAGTTGTTGGAGCCCGCGACTATTTGTATTTCGGAATGCGCCAAGATGGAGTTGCTTTGTCCAATTTTTTTGTGCATCCAGTTCACCGAAATAGATCATCATATAGCCACGATAAGCCTCAAGTTCTTCAGAGGAGACGGAGTTACCCTTGCAGGCAGCGTCATAGACTTTTTTTGCCTGGTTTTTCGTGCCACCTCTGCCAAAGCATTGGGCAAGCCCATGGTCTGAAAGGCGACTTCCAAGCCCATGGAAAAAATTATGGCGGTTTGCAATCGCTTCCAGGAAGGAGTCAAAGTCGTTGCAGGAAAAGCCAGTACTATGTTCAAGTTGTTTGATCCAAGCCTGAAAAGCTTTTGGTTGGTCTGCCGTTAGTGCTTTATCAGGACGGAAGGCCGGGTACACCCGAGTCCCTAACGGGCTGTTGGCGATCTTCAAGTGATGCTCAAGGTCGTCACATGGGTCGTCCGTTGTTCCGATAGCTGCGACTCGAAAACGCTTCAGCAATGTTTGGGCCGAGAGTTTTTTCAGCTGAACATTTGTTTCTTCCCAAATGCGTTGAGCGGATGATGCATTAAGAATGTCATGAAGGCCAAATACTCTTGACAGTTCTAGGTGGCTCCAGTGCCATAGTGGATTTCGTAAAAACTTTGGCATTGTTTCTGCAAACGCACAGAATTTTTCAAAATCCGTTGCATTTCCAGTAATGTACTTTTCCTGAACACCAGCCGCACGCAAAGCTCGCCATTTGTAGTGGTCTCCACGAAGCCAAACATCTGTAAGGTTTGCCCACTGCTTATCCCCGGCAATTTCTTCAGGAGAGAGGTGGCAGTGGTAGTCATAAATCGGCTCTTTAGCTGCGGCTGCGTAGAGTTCTTTTGCAGCATCAGTAGAGAGAAGAAAGTCAGAGTTTGTTACTGGATTTGTTTGTCGCACAGATTTTTAAGTATGTATGAGAGTTATTCGGTTCTGTTGTTTCGCCCGACTGGTCGGGTTTGTGTTCCCTTCATATTGTTAAGACTGTCACCAAGAGTTTTTCGGTACCGGTCAGCAAGAGCAGTTAATTTCTTAACGATTTCGGGGTGGTCAGAAGCGACGTTCTTGGACTCACTGATATCCGCGCTTAAGTCATACAGTGATAATGGTAACTCGCGCACGACATAGCCATGCCTGCTGGCGATTCCTTCAATACCACTATTGCTAATTGATTGCGGTGCAAGGCGGCCATATCCAGCAGGCTTGCCGTCGGTTCGTGTTTCTCCGTTGATAATAAGATATTTATGCGGAAAGTGGATTTTCCATTTTCCATCACGAAGAGCCTGGAGTTCACTGCCAGCATAAAATACCAGGCCGTCTTGTCGGTCGACAGTAGTCGCTGATCCCTGAAGAACTTCGGCAATATTTATGCCATCAATTGGTTTGTTCGGCAGCGGCGCTTTCGCGAAGTGGCAAAATGTCGGCAAGAAATCGATTGAAATGATTGGGGTGTTGCATGTCCGTGCTGCCGGTATGGTGCCCGGCCATCGAGCAACCATTGGTACTCGCACACCACCTTCAAATGTTGTCAACTTGCCGCCTCGAAGTACACCAGACTGACCCGCATGTGTGCCGTAACTTAAGAATGGGCCATTATCGTTTGTGAAAATAATTAGTGTATTGTTTGTGAGGTTGTGCTGATCTACCGCTTTCACGATTTCGCCAACGGACCAGTCGATTTCTTCAATAACATCTCCGTATAGCCCCCGGGCTGATTTTCCTCGAAATCGGTCTGAGGCAAAAATCGGTACATGGGGCATGATGTGAGGTACATATAAGAAGAAAGGCTGGTCCTTGTTTTTCTTGATGAAATTCACGGAGCGATCAGTAAGTCGTTTTGTAAACAATCGCTGATCAGGATCTTTCTCAATGACAGTGTTGCCATCGTAGAGTGGGAGTGGTGGCATGGAGTCTGACAGTACCGGATGATATTTTGTGTTGTCATTTGAATAGGGAATACCAAGCCATTCCTGAAAACCATTTTTTGAAGGTGCAAAAAATGGAGGTAAGCCAAGGTGCCACTTGCCAAACATGCCAGTTGCATATCCCGCCTTCATGAGAAGTTCTGGGAGAAGTTCTTCCTCTGGCGAAATGCCTGTCGTGCTTGTGTGGTTCAATGCCCCTTCAAGCCCAACACGATTGGCGTAGCATCCTGTCATAAGTGCCGCACGCGAGGCAGTGCACACTGCTTGCGCAACATAAAAGTCGTTAAACTTTGTTCCTTCTTCAATCAGGCGATCAATGTTTGGGGTTTTGATGCCGGATGTCGTCGTGAATCCGGGGAGGTCGCCCCATCCCATGTCGTCAGTAAAAATGAGTACGATATTTGGATGCGAGGAGTCTGCACAAAAACTGTTGTTCGTGAAAAAGCATGCAGTCAGCATTATTGCAGCAGACACTGTTCGTAACACCGTTTGTCTTACAGCTCGATTCTCAATGATAGACTTGAGAAATGTAGAATTGTGATTCATGCGATCGGTCCCCTTAGGCAAATTCTTGAAAAAGAAACATTCTTTAGCAATCAATTCGATCCCAATGTTCTACCTGATCTGCACAAGAGCTTCGAGAGGCTTTTGTTCCAAAAAATTACAAAGATTACGAACAGTCTGGGATGCAATAGCTTCCATCGCCTCGCGCGTGAAGTACGCCTGATGTCCTGTGACAACAACATTTGGAAAGGTGAGAAGTCTCATGAAGGTGTCGTCTTGAATGATAGAGCTGCTTTTATCCTCAAAAAAGAGTCCGGCTTCTTCTTCATAAACATCGAGTCCTAGGCTGCCAACGGTTCCTTGTTTAAGCCCATCGATAATAGCCTTGGTGTCAATGAGAGCGCCGCGGCTCGTGTTAATGAGCATCACCCCGTTTTGCATTTCAGAGACAGAAGCTGAATTTATAAGGTGGTGTGTTGCGTCTGAAAGTGGGCAGTGAAGTGAAATAATTTTACTCTGCTTGAGTACGCCTGAAAGAGTTGTGTATGTGACGCCTTCATCGACCAGAGATGCATTTTCAGTTATGTCATGAGCAATGACTCGGCAGCCGAAACCAAGTAAAATTTTGGCTACACATGCACCAATCTGACCAGTGCCAATAAGGCCAACGGTTTGCTTGTACAGATCAAACCCCATGAGTCCATGAAGTGAAAAGTTCCCCTCACGTATACGATTGTAAGCTTTGTGGAGGTGCCTGTTAAGCATAAGCATCAGGCCGACCGTATGTTCAGCTACCGCATGCGGTGAGTATTTCGGTACCCTGACGACAAGGAGGTTGCGTTTTTTCGATGCTCGTAAATCGACGTGGTTATATCCGGCGCAACGCAAGCAGATAAGTTTCACGCCAAGGTCTGCGAGGGCTTCAATGCATGAACTGTCAAGGGAATCGTTCACAAAGCAACAGACTGCATCTGAGCCGCTTGCCAGTCTGGATGTTTCAGCGCGGAGAGGTTCTTCGTGCCATCGCCACTGAATGCCTTTCACATGTGCCTTTGAAGTTGCCGCCTCAAGAAACGTCTTGTCGTAGCCTTTAATTGAGAATGCGGTGACTATCATTTTTAGTTTTCAACTTGCCATGAGGTCAAAATTTTGATGTAAAAATGCACGCTGTATTGCAAAGTTATTTGATTACAGGGTCTTCTTGTTTGAATCTGTTCGTAATGAGACAAGGCGGTAAGGGAAATTCTTTCATGAATTAGTTGTGGCAAACACTTCACTCGTGTTGAGACACTGCGTCGTTACTGTCTAATCCCAAATCTTCGTATTGTCGGATAAAAATCATTCCGCCCTCTCCGGTTGCAAAAGAAGCATTCTTGCCAGTGTCACAGAAATGTTTTGCTATCAAATGCGTGAACTCTTTTTATTGAGGCTGGAGATATGGTCCTTATCGTGGCGATGTAAAATAGCTCTATGGAACGTGAGATATTTTTTAAGCTTGAAATGTGATCATTATCGTTTCTGTCGAATCAATTAGATAGCCGTTGATTAATGTCTGGCGGTGGAGGAGTCACTTTGAGGAGATTCCCTTTTGGTGTGATTTGCTGGAAGTCCGTGCTCGCAATAAGGTCACCAACTTTGCAGTTTAGGAACCAGGCAGTTGTGTCCTTTGGTAGGGGCGCCGTTGCAGTCCAGAGTCCATTGTCGTATCTCAGTGATGCAGGTGATTCAACCCAATGTCGTGATCCGGTTACACCTAAGTTGCAGGTTGATACAAGGACGGCCGTCTCGAAAGGTTTGGATGAGTTAAATGAGGCCTTTGCCGTACCGTTTTTTGTTGTGACTTCTGTTTGCTTGCACCATGGCCTGCCCGTTTCAATGACTGACTTGGCGAATGCATAGGAATCAGCATGATTCCATGGGGGAGCATGTCCATGGCCCATACCAGGTCGTAAGGAAATAAGCCTTGGTCCAGGTGGTCTCTTGTATGACAATGCCTGGCAGTCGAGAGGGAAGTGCTTGTCTTCCGGCCAGGACTGCCACAGAAGTGGCATAGTAGCTCGTGGGAGATAGTGGATTGGGTCCCAGATCTCTCGATATACCATGTTGTTACCCAGAGCGTTCCCGTACTGATTTCCGGCATTGGCCAAACAGCCACAGCCATAGGTCGGTATGCCAAAAGCAAATCGTGTGTCGATACCTACAACCGTTGACGTAATGACGCCCCCCCAAGAGATGCCCATAACCCCAATGTTTTCAGGATTCACATTTGGGTGTGAACGGAGAAGTGAATGGGCCAAAATTGTGTCGGCTACGGCATGATACATCCATTGGTCTCGAAGGGGTTTGTCTGAATCGCCGTATATCCCCGTGCGATATGGCCCAGAGAAGGCATGCTGTTTCCAGCCGGTAGGTATTGTTCCTTGCTTGGCGTTCGTGTCTCTCTTATCAATCTGTCCCTCGACTGCGATACTCAGTGCAGCGAACCCTTGGTCATTCCAGCGTTCGACCCATTCCTTAAATGCTGTACCACCACCCCCATGGATCAGAATAATACCCGGTATTTTTTTGTGAGAACCAATCTCTTTTGGGATTCCTAGCCAAGCAAATACACGTGTCGCCTTTCCTTTGTAGGCAAGTCCATCAAAAAAAAAGGGTCTAATTGTGCCAGGTGTAGACGTTGAAAATGAATCATCTGAAACTGGTGGTACTACTGAAAGATCTCTTAATGCAAGCACGGCCTGACAATTAGCATTTAATTCAGAAGCACATGTTATGTAAGGGGAAACGATGAGTAATAAAGAAAATAAAAAAACCTTCATTGGATTTCCGTGACTATTTTTAAAAAACTGATGGAGTTGCGTAAGCGTATTCCTGAAAATTTTTGCTCGCATTTATCACGATTATGCTCAGTCGATCACTTCGAATGTATTCTTATAAATTCGGAGGAATGAAGCTCACTTCAAAGATGAATGACGAGGCAACGGTAGTCCCAAAGTTTGGCTGATCTGCTGCAATACCACCAAACATATAACCAAGGACAGTTTCAGTTGTTAACGCGTCGAGGTTAATTATGTCATCAGAAAAAACGCTTATTCCGGGAGCAGGAAAGAAGCGTGCGTTTGCACCAAAATAAAGAAGATTATCGTCGCCATCATAAATGTCTGGGAAATCGGTGAGGTACTGTTGCTGATAATTGCCAGATGCATCCCTCAACACAGCTGTGATTTGTCTGTTGAAGCCGTAGTTGTCATCGTAACTCAACTGATTTGAATTCGGATCGAATGTATTGGCTGAAATGCCACCAAGAAGGACTTCAGTCATTTCTCCAGAACTATTTGAGAAAAGTCCAATTTTGCCGGATTCATACTGATTCATGGCCTGCTTAAAGGCGTCTGGATCAGTAGTTGGATTATTCGTTGTAGGAATGCCATCAGGCCCTATTTCAACAGGTACTGTCCAGACACCCTCTCCATTATAAAAAACACCGGCGAGTGCTACGGTACTTTCTGCGATACCACCTTGACCATCTGGTGAAAGGATTGGGAAGACGTTCAAGTCTCGACGTCTAAACGAAGAGGGGTCTCCACCAAATGGACTCACAGTCTCGTTGTCGTATGCCAACGTGCCTGATGTCATGTCATACGTGATGTCAAAACTACGGATCTGTGATGTGTAGACACCATTACTTCCAGGAGTGTAGCCGCCCTCAAAATTCTGACCAAAGATAAGTTGGTAGCGGTCATCCTGTTGTGAGACTCTCTCGAGTCCGCCGCCGGTTACTGCAAAAAAACCACCGTAGTAAGATTCATCAGTCGAGGCCTCACCGGTTGTTTGGAGAATGGCATTTGACGCTAGTGATGAGTCTGTACCCTTCACCCAGTTTATGAGTGAAGGAAGATCAAGAGCCGACAACGCGTTGTAGGTCGTGAACTGATAAGTCGTCCAATCGAACACATAACCCCCAACAATAAACAGGGTGTTGCCATCCTGATACGATTGGGTATTAGTTGCTGAAAGGCTGGCAATTATACTTTGATTCAGACCGCTACTCGGGTCTTCTAGTGACCGGCTCCAACTTTCTTTCGTACCGGGATCAATCACCCAAACATCAGTATTTTGGTACTTCGGTGGAAAATTTTCAATTCCATCACCAGTAAATCCGTGAAGTCCATTTGTGCGACCGGCTAACAGAACCCATTGGTCATTGTGGAGAGCACTTGCGAAAGATTGCAGTGTTGGGATGTCTGCTGCTCCCATTTCGTACTCAGCAAACGATAGGGTGTAGTCATGAGACCATGGAGATACGGTGCTAAAAGAAGGGGTCTGGTCCTTTGAAGGAGCCGATGAAATGGTTGATGTGGGTCCCGTCCCGTGTTCATCTGTGGCCCAGACCCAGAACGTGTAGGTGACACCGGTCTCTAAATCTGAAAACTGTTTACTCGTTGATGTTGTGACATAGGTTGTGCTCGTTGCTCCGTTATCTATTGTGACTGTGTAATGCGTTGAGTTTCCAACTGATTCAGGTGCGTTCCAAGCGACGGTCAGTGAGTTCGGTCCCTCTGACTGACCGAATCGAAGATCTTGCACCACTGATGGTGCTTCGCTTGATGGTGGGTTTTGTGGGAGGCCGTCATCCCAGCCAATGATCGCGAATGCGTTTTGGAAGTTCGGCAAGCTTGTTGATTCATCGGGCTTCCACCGGATGCTGTCTCCTTGCTGAATCAGGCGAAGGTTGAGTAGCTTGAGAAGTTCGCTCGTATTCGAAGTACTGACAGGTGTTGAGACATTTACCCAGCTATTTGTAGAAGGTATCCATTTTTCTACGACACCGTTTGCAACTGCTGTAATAGTAAAGCTATTCGTTTCGCCTCCAATTATCTCAGACTTGCTCATTACTATCGGCGACGGACCGATCTGTAAATTTTCTATATAAATTGAATCAGTTTGTTCCAATGGTGGGCGGTCGAGAGAGCCCGTGCCGACAGCAAGTACCAGGCGATTCTCAAGAAGTTCAACGCCACCAAGTCGTTTGTGGGCAGGGTAACGAAGAGACGCGGCGGTATCATGGGATTTATTTGTCTGATGAAAGAATCTCATGAAATGACTGCTTTGCACGAAGTTTCGTCAGTCTTTATTATGTCGTTATGATACTGCTTGTTGTTACAAGGCTAATTTCAGATAGCACGGAAGGCAATGAAACGGTCGCCAGGTACTTCAAAGAATCTGAAAAAACAAGCAATTCGAGACGAAATGAAAACATATTGAGGTAGAGCGGAGTGCAGTTGCAGATGAGATACCATGTTTTTTGCACGACAGCAAATAGCGGCGGCCGGACTTGAACCGGCGACACCAGGCTTATGAAGCCTGTGCTCTAACCAACTGAGCTACGCCGCCCTTTGGGAACTTCTTGTCGCTGACAGAAATTCATCAATGAGAACACCACTATACCCCATCTTTTCATTGGTGCATCCGTGAATGCATAAAGATTTCAGTAGAAAAGCGATCTCACTCAAAAAAAACCGGCTCGGGCTTTTTTTCGTAAGCTCGAGCCGGTTGTGGCTGTGACTACTGTGGGTGTCTGTAGGGTCTTTTGGAACTACTTATTTCACTAGGTTGCAGGCTGATTCGACGATGGCGCTTATCTTTCCATCATCGAGTTCACCTTTTTTCAATGCATGACTAGTTACAACTTTCCCACTCTTGTAGCAAACAATTGTCATATCCGCTTCAGGAGAAATCTTGAAATCATCAGGACCATTCTTGGAGTCTTCGGGAACAACAAATGCCACTCTTTGGATGTTGTTATCTTCGACAAACTTCGTGGCTGCTGTTTTTAGACTATCGTTATCTGCACCAATCATGTTTACAAAGCTACTTAGTTGAGCATCTTCATGCTCTTCAATTTCGCCCTCAAGTTCGTTGATAAGTTTTGCAAGTGGTTTGTCTGCGGTTCGGGCAAAAATCATGACAACGGGTTTATTGCCCATGCGGCATCGGTAGCAAAGGCTTTTCCCATTCTCTACGCCATCACTCGGATTACCAGCGGCCTTGGTTACGGTAAATGCCCCGACGCTATCTCCTGGTTGTGGGCCACTTACGATATCGGCCAAAGAGAAACTTGCTGAGGCAACTAAAACAAGAGTTGCTATTCCAACGATGATGCTTCGAGACAGTTTCAAAAACGCCATTGAAAACTCCTAGATATTTACGGTGAAGCTGATTAATCGCGTGACTTTTGTGCCACGGTATTCATTCCAGCATTTCTCCACACGGTTTTGGGAATTATTGCCACGCTGGCAAGTAAGGATTCCGATGTCTCTTCTATCATAGCGCGGGTACGATACAACCGGCAACCGTATCATTGCAAATTGAGGCGTAATGCCGTTGCAGTAATTCCCAAAAAAGGAGGCTCAAGATGCCCGAGTCAGGATTAGATGTGCTTATTCGACAGACTCAATTATTCATCGATGGGCAGTGGGTTTCAGCCCAGTCTGGAAAGACGTTCTGCACAATAAACCCATCAAATGAGGAAGTGATTGCACGGGTTGCGGAGGGTGATGCGGCTGATGTTGAACTCGCTGTTCTCGCTGCTCGTCGCGCTTTCGACGAAGGGCCGTGGCCCTGTATGGATGCTCGCGAACGGGGGAAGATTATGCATCGTTTCTGTGATCTCATTGAGGCTGAAATTGATGAACTCGCCGCTATCGAGTCTCTCGACAATGGAAAGCCAATCAAAGACGCTCGTTCTGTTGATATCCCATTAGCAATTGAGTGCATCCGTTACTACGCTGGCTGGGCAGATAAAATTCAAGGTAGTACAATTCCAGTAAATGGTGATTTTCTATGCTACACACGACGAGAACCAGTTGGTGTTGCTGGGCAAATTATCCCATGGAACTTTCCAATTCTTATGGCGGCTTGGAAGTGGGGGCCGGCGTTGGCAACTGGCTGTACAGTTGTCATGAAGCCGGCTGAACAAACTCCATTAACCTGCCTTCGTCTGGCTTATCTTGCACAAAAAGCCGGTATCCCTGATGGAGTGATTAATGTTGTGCCAGGATTCGGGCCAACCGCCGGTGCTGCAATCGTTCAACATCCTGGTGTGGATAAGATTGCATTTACAGGCTCTGGTGAGACTGCTCAGCACATCATGCGTCAGTCGGCGGATACGATGAAGCGGCTAACACTTGAGCTTGGTGGTAAGAGTCCGAATATTGTTTTTGCAGATGCTGATTTAGAATCTGCTGCAGAAGGTGCTCACATTGGTATTCATCTTAATCAGGGCCAATGCTGTTGTGCTGGTTCACGTCTCTTTGTCGAAGACTCGATTCATGACTCGTTTGTTGAGAAGGTAGTAGACCTGTCAAGGAAGCGGCGAGTAGGTGATCCTTTTGATCCCACTACCGACCAAGGGCCACAGGTCGATCGAGATCAGTTTGAAAAAATCATGAGCTATATAGACAAAGGGAAAAGTGAAGGGGCGTTTTGCGCAACTGGCGGGCAGCGAGTCGGTGACCGAGGGTACTTTGTTGAGCCAACAGTATTTACGGAAGTGCGAGATGAAATGGCTATTGCCCAAGATGAGATTTTTGGGCCTGTATTATCCGTTCTTCGATTTTCCGACATGGATGAATTAGTGCGTCGTGCAAATGCAACGACATACGGTCTAGCTGCTGCAGTGTGGACTCGGGATGTAAGCAAAGCCCATATCTTGGCTGAACGATTGCGTGCCGGAACGGTTTGGGTGAACTGTTATGACGTTTTTGATGCGGCGGCACCCTTTGGTGGCTTTAAACAGTCAGGATTTGGTCGAGAACTTGGGCAACGTGGCCTCGATGCTTATTTAGAAGATAAAACAGTAACTGTGCGATTAGGCTAAGCCTGTGTTTTTTTGCTTTTGACGAATTGAAATGGGGGTTGGCAATGGCAAAGGTTCGAACTGGCGGTGGTTGGAGAGCAATACGTTACACCTTAAAAAAGGCATACGAAGCGGGAGGTCTCTGGTCGCTGTGGAAAACGATGCGAAGCAAAAACGCTTGTAAGACATGCGCTCTCGGAATGGGCGGTCAGGCAGGCGGTATGGTGAATGAATCGGGCCACTTTCCTGAGGTTTGCAAAAAGTCGTTTCAGGCTATGGTCGCAGACATGCAAGATGCAATTCCAGATGATTTCTTTCATACATATTCAATTGCTCAACTCAAGAAATTCACACCGTATCAGATGGAGCATGCTGGCAGGCTTGTGAAGCCACTGCTGCTTCAAAGGGGGAGCCAGCACTATCAGCCAATACCATGGAGTGAGGCTTTTGAACGTATTGTCAAGAAGCTTCAGGAGGTAGAGCCAAAGAAAAGCTTTTGGTATTTCTCAGGCCGCTCAAGTAATGAGGCAGGCTTTCTTTTGCAGTTGTTCGCGCGACTTTATGGAACAAATCATGTTAACAACTGTAGTTATTACTGCCACCAGGCAAGTGGAGTTGGTCTTACAAGTGTCATCGGTACTGGGGCAGGCACGATACAGCTTGATGATCTTGAAAAAAGTGACTTCGTGATGCTGATAGGTGGCAATCCGGCAAGTAATCATCCACGTATGATGAGATCATTAATGATGGTTCGGCGGAGAGGAGGCAAGGTTGTTGCCGTGAACCCCATGATTGAAACAGGCCTCGTGAATTTCTCGGTTCCCAGTGATCCAGTGAGTTTGTTATTTGGGACAAAGATAGCAAGTTCATATATACAGCCATTTTTAGGCGGCGATCTTGCGCTCGTATATGGACTAATGAAGCGGCTGAAAGAGCTGCATGCAGCCGAGTTGAATAATGCATCCGAGCCAATTGTTGATGAGGAATTTCTTGCTGAGCATACCCACGGTTGGGACGAATTAGCAGACCGGCTCGACGGGTTGTCGTGGGATGAAATTATCGAAAAGTCCGGTGTTTCAAAAGCAGATATCGACAACATCACGGTTCAGTATGCATGCTCCAAACGAGCGGTCTTTGCATGGACTATGGGAGTTACTCACCATCTTCATGGTTCTGCCACTGTGCAGGCTATTGCTCAGTTGGCACTAATGAGAAAGATGATTGGTCGTCCTGGGGCAGGACTGCAACCAATTCGTGGCCATTCGAATATTCAGGGAATGGGTACGGTTGGTGTGACTCCAAAATTAAAAGATGAAATTTTTAAACGACTTGAGTCAGAGTTTGGTGTGAGGCTGCCATCATTTCGTGGCTTTGACACAGTCGAGTGCCTTGAAGCAGCTGAACAGGGAAGCATGCAATTTGCTTTTTGCCTCGGTGGGAATCTGTTTGGTGCAAGTCCTGATGCAAGTTTTGCATCGCGGGCGCTTGCCCGCACAGATATGACGGTCTACATGAGTACTTCGTTGAATACTGGACATGCCTGTGGTACGGCGCAGGAGGATACAATTATCCTTCCCGTTCTTGCTCGTGACGAAGAACCAGAGCCCTCTACCCAAGAAAGTATGTTTAGTTACATTCGCCTTTCTGATGGGGGGGAGCCGAGGCATGAGCAAGGGGCTGACTACGGGCCGCGAAGTGAGATAAAGATTATCTCTGAGATCGGACGCCGAGTACTCGGTGCAAGAAGTCCGGTGAATTGGCCTGAGATGTCACATACGAGCACGATTCGTAAGGCAATCAGTCGTATTATTCCGGGCCTTGAGCAAATGTCTCAGATTGACCAAACCAAGGACGAGTTCTTCATACCAGGGCGCGCTATCAATACCCCAACATTCCCTACCGATGATGGCAAAGCAACTTTTTATGTCCACGACCTGCCAGCTGTACCAGATGGTCTGCAGCTTATGACGATCCGTAGTGAAGGCCAGTTCAATACGGTTGTCTATGAGGAGGAAGATCTGTATCGGAATCAGAGTCGCCGTGACATTGTTCTTATGCACCCAGATGATATCCGTATCCATAGACTCTCTGAGGGAGGTCTTTGTAGCGTCCAAAGCGATGTTGGTGAGATGCGGCAAGTGACTGTGTCCGGGTATCCCAAAATCCGTCAAGGTTGCGTGGCCATGTATTACCCAGAAAGTAATGTTCTCATACCAAAGGAAGTTGATCCTTTGTCTCGAACACCATCATATAAACGAGTGGCGGTCAGGATTGTGAGAGATGATGGCTTCTTTGAAGGTAAGCCAGATGGTATGCAGTTAATCGGGAGGGCTGGTACGCCACGTGAAAGAATGAATCAATGCTAGCTGCTTAATTAAATTTCAATTTTTTCCCTAACTACGTTTGAGTCAAGGTTCGTGTTGAAGTCTTCAGTCGTGACGAGTGAGGTAACACGATCTGTTGAGAGTGTAACTTATGTTACCTAGAGAAATGCGTTCAGAATTCTTTTCAGGAAGTTATTATTTCTGCAACTGTCATAATAATGGTCGCCAGTGAAGCCAAATCTGCGTTCACCTTTTGCCACTCTACAGCCTAAGGCCACAGTGTCTTTTATTCCTCGGTTTTCATAATATAGGTACAAGACTCTTTTTGGGTGACCATAAGAACTGCGTCTTACTGTGTTACTCAGTTTCGTTTTCAGTATTGGTGTCAAGCTTTGGCTGTACGAAGTGGCTGTTTGATTACCAGCAAGATTTTTTAGGAATCAAATATCGAATTACTAATTGTCCTTGATTCGCAATGGTGCGACTTCACGTGTAATTTGATGTGTTGGAAAGATCTTAAGCCTCGAGTCTCAGCTTGGATTGCCAGCTTGTATTATGTAGGGGAACATATTTGTGTAGCGGCCACCGATTTACGAAAGAAAGTCTTTATCAGTTTGGTTAGCAATTATCTCACCTGCAAAATGCATGGATCAAAGCCCTGCTCGTTGGCTAGCAAGCTTATCGATTCGGTTCAGGTGATCTCGTCCGTTTCACACACCTTCATGACGCCGGCGACCATGCGTGAAAAAGAATAATCGCATCAACTTCATCAAGAATCGAGTTATCGACAGGCCAGGCATTAGTTCACTAGGTAACTCAAACCTCCGGAATGCCTTGAAGGCATTCCGCCATAAGTTGTACGCTGGCCTTGAACTCATGCGTTCGCGGTGGATTGTTTGCTAGCCATAAGTACGAGGTGCCTAGCTTCAGGGGCTTGGCCTGCTTGTCCCGTGCCGGTAATAAGGGTGCGGTAATGCAAACAGAGAAGAAGGCTTTCAGGTATCGATTTCTTATGTCACTTTTTGTGATCTTTGGGAGCCGAGGTCAATTTTCTGATTGCCGCTCTAAAGGCTGGTGGTCATTTTGATGATGCGGGTGTGTGAATTGTCGCGTCAGCCAGACTCGTAGTTTCACGGGTCGCCACGCAGCTGTTTGCTGTGGTTTTCCAGCAAGACTTAGCCTCCTGGACTTCGTGGACACTTTGCTAATGAGAACCAGCCGGGCTGCACGGTTTTTAGGCAGGGCAGGGCGTGCCTCGCCAGCAGGCAGGGATGGCCATTCTTTAGGCAGGGGCCTGAAGCGCATGCTAAGTCGTTGATGCTAAAGCACTTGCATTCAATGCTTGACTCGCCATGCATAGTTAAGCCGGATTGAATGAGAGAGCTTTTCAATGCGTCAGTACGTACGACGGATGTTTTTAAAGCTTTCTCTGGTGTTACGCGATGTTGAAAGGAATCATGAATGCCGGCGTTTACTCAAAAAGCATCCAGAGAATTTGTTGAAAGTACTGTAGGGCACGGTGCGCAGGCGATTCTCGAGGTAGCAGAGCGGCTGTTTGCAGCTAATCCAGACTGGATTATTTTTTTTCGAGAAATTATGGGGCTTGATGGCATCGTTCGACGCACATTCCAGACCCCAGACTCACTCATGCGTTTTGAGTGTTCTGCGGAGTACGCACGAATTCGAGAGATGTTAGATGCACTTCGGCAAAAACAGCAGGAAAAAGCACCCGTTCGAGAAGTTCAGCGGGTCGTAACAGTCAGAATGCCGATGTCTCTCCACGAAACACTAAAAGCAGAAGCGCAAGAGATGAATGTAAGTATCAATAAACTCTGTATTTCAAAATTACTCAAATTGCTAGACGAGACTGCATGCCGGGATCTTGTACCTGAAGAATAAATCAAAATGATTCTTATGGTGTTTCTGTACATGGTCGTAGGAAGAATTTGAGTGGGCCTATAAGCCGGGTTTTGTCCCTTTGGGTCAATTTCCCAAAAGCGGCAATCATTTCTCTACGGTGACAGTTGCCTGTCACCTCTAGCAGCCCACCCGAAGAAAAACCGAAGCGGATCGCCTCAGGCTGCTGTTTCCAGCAGACTCTCTTCTGTTCGGCCTTGCTCTCGATGGGGTTTACCAAGCCAAGCCAGTCACCTGACCTGCTGGTGAGCTCTTACCTCACCTTTTCACCCTTACCAGCAGACAAAAGCCTGTTGGCGGTTTGTTTTCTGCGGCACTTTCCCGAGCCTCGCGGCTGGTGGGCGTTACCCACCATCGTATCCTGCAGAGCCCGGACTTTCCTCCCGCCAGATACGGTCTTGGCACAAAAAATGCTGCTTCTTCGCAAGCGAGGAATATGCATTTTTCAAAAACCAAAATTTAATCCGGCCAGCGATTGCCCGGCCCACTCAAATTCCAGACAAATCGTCGCACGGTCAGCAGTTGAGAGCAAGCGGTATTTGTTACTCTAGGGTGCTAATGATTAATCGAGGTGAATCCTGCGAGTATTGATACAAAATAAGGGTGGCTCCAGGACAAGACAGTTTTTCGCATCGTATACTTTGAGAGGAAGAATATGATCTATCAAAACTTTTGTATGTATCGAGATGTTGGAGAATCCCGTTGATATTTGGTGAATTACAACCCGTTGGTGGTGGAGATTCTATACCTCTGCTGAAAAAGACGCTCGTGGTTGGTCGGCGCGAGTCTGCTGATGTCGTACTGAGATTTTCAACAATTTCCAGCAGCCATTGCGAGCTTGTTGTAGAAGAAGGTCTCTGGGTTGTGCGGGATCTCAATAGCAGTAACGGAACGAAGGTAAATGGTGTTCGCGTGAGTGAGCAATATGTTAAGCCCGGCGACACGTTATCATTTGCCAAGTATGCGTTCGAGGTATTCTATGACCCTGCCGAATTAGGTGCGACTGACGATGCCAAGAACAAACTCGCCGAGACGGATGTTTTCAGTCGCAGTCTTCTTGAGGCTTCTGGATTAGAGTCTCGTCGCAAACGGTAGGTTTTGCTGGCTAGAGAGCGTACGGATAGCGTCCCTGTGATGGTCGGAGTATGACCAGAGGTGTGATGGTGTGTATGCTTAGAGCATGAAGAATTCTCGGACATCTCGAGTCGCTTTTCGTAAAAACCGTCATGCGCGTCGACGACAGACGGATGTTACTCGTCAATTTGCCAATGAGGGTGACGTGAGTGAGAACCTTGCTTCGACAGAAAGGCTCTCTGGCAAGGGAGAACTTACTCGGAAACGAACAGTCAAGTTAGTTTCCGCTGAAGACTGCTCGAATGTTGCTGGCGGTACAAACGATACTTGGCGAGGCCAGGTGCTTCATGCTCATGGCTTGGATAGCTTTGTACGGAATGATTCGGGTGAGATCACTCGCTGTGCGATTCGACAGGTTCTCCATGATGTTGCGACAGATCAACGCCATCCAGTATCGGCTGGTGATTGGGTGCAGGTGCAAGGACGAGGTGAAGAGGCTGCCATTTGTTTTATCGAACCTCGTCGTAGTGCTTTGAGCCGATCGAGCCGTGGTCGCAGGCATACGCTTGTTGCGAATGTGGATCAGCTTTTTATCGTCGGAAGTGCTGCACAGCCAGAGTTAAAACCTGGTTTGATTGATCGGATGCTTGTAGCTGCTGAGTCGGCGGGCATCCGGCCTGTTATCTGTATTAATAAGATTGATCTTATTGACCCTGCTGAGCTTCTGCCGCTCGCCGGTGTGTATGCTCGTATGGGATATCCGGTTATTCTCTGTTCATCTGTTACAGGGTATGGTCTTTCTCGGTTGAAAATTGAGCTGGATGGTCAAGTTACCGCCGTCGTTGGACAAAGCGGTGTCGGTAAGTCATCTCTGCTGAATCGACTTGAGCCAACTCTTAAGTTGCCTGTTTCTGGCGTAAGTCGTGATAACGATAAGGGTCGTCATACAACAACTGCAGCACGACTACTTCCGCACTCGTATAACGGTACCTTTGTAGATACTCCCGGTGTCCGGCAGTTTCAGCTCTGGGAAACTGTCCCAGCTGAAGTTCCTGCTGCGTTTCGTGATCTGCGTCCACTTGCAAACCACTGCCGGTATCCCGATTGTAGCCATTCACATGAATCAGGGTGCGCAGTTAAAGATGCGGTTGCCGATGGTCTGCTTGATACTCGACGTTGGGAAAGCTGTTGTCACCTTGCCGCAGGCGCAGAGGAAGGTCGCGAGTGAGTCATTTGGAACGAACCACAAGCATTGAGTCAGAGCGAACTGTACTTGTTGGCGTCTATGTCAGTGCACCAGTGAACCCGACAAACCCATTGGCGGAACTTGCTGGTCTCGCAACCACAGCCGGCACACACGTTGTGGCAGAATTGGTCCAGCATAGGCACGAGCCGGATCAGCGAACATATATTGGTCGTGGAAAGCTTCAAGAACTTTTGTCAGTAGTTGATCATTATTGTGCCGATGTGGTCATGTTTGACAATGATTTGTCTCCAGCTCAGATACGAAATCTGGAGCATGAACTCGATTGCAAGGTGTTGGATCGATCGGAAGTGATCCTCGACATATTTGCTGCGCGTGCGCAAACGTATGAAGCGAGGTTGGCTGTTGAGTTGGCTCAGTTAGAGTACTCGCTGCCGAGACTCAAGCGAATGTGGACACACTTGTCGCGGCTTAAAATGGGCATCGGTATGCGTGGGCCTGGCGAGAAACAACTTGAGGTCGATAGGCGACTTGTTGAGAAGAGGATTCACGACCTAAAGCAGGAACTGTTAATAATTCATCGTCGCCGTGAACGGCAGGTTGCGGCAAGGCATGAGCAGCGAACCGTCTCCCTTGTTGGTTATACAAATGCAGGGAAAAGCACCCTGCTGAATGCTCTTACTCACGCAGATGTTCTCGCAGAAGACAAACTTTTTGCAACGCTTGATACTCGGACGCGGCGATGGAAGTTGCCGAGTTGGGGTCCAATTCTAATAAGTGACACCGTTGGTTTTATTCGTGATTTGCCGCATCATCTGATTGCAAGTTTTAAGGCAACACTCGAAGAGACGCAGCAGGCCGATTTGTTGCTTCATGTAGCAGACGCCTCAAGCCCATTTGTCGAGAGTCAGATAAAAGCAGTCAATGCGGTACTTGAAGAATTGGGCGTTGATGTAAAGGATACGATACTTGTTTTGAATAAATTAGATGCGGTCACTGATCATATAAAGCGAGACAGGTTGTGTGAACGGTATCCTTATGCTGTAGGGGTCTCTGCGAAGTCAGGGTATGGCCTTGAAAAACTTGCAGTTTGTACGGGCGATGCTCTAGGAAGAAATTTTCGAGATATCGAAGTAGAAACAGATTGTGGGAATGGTCGGCTGCTCGCATGGCTCGCAAAAAATGGTGAGGTTCTGTCAAAGCGATTCGGTGATGAACAAATGGTCATCCACTGTCGTATGCCGCCAGCCATGCTTGGGCGTATCGATCCAGATGAGGCAACGGTGAGAGAGTATGGCGGCGGAGAAAAGCAGCCGGTCG
>Ga0233432_10001526_pt1 | contig 22369 bp, 24 predicted proteins | sample SI_122_August201_6_FD_179870 | JGI IMG/M metagenome (GOLD analysis project Ga0233432, IMG submission 179870) | Seawater microbial communities from Saanich Inlet, British Columbia, Canada - SI_122_August2016_10_MG | ecosystem: Environmental > Aquatic > Marine > Inlet | place: Canada: British... | reverse complement strand
TTATCGAAATTCCCTTTCGTTTCGTTGGTACCCCAAAAAAAATTTAAAATGGATTCTCTTTAAAAGGGTGGGGTTTCTATAGAACTTCCCCTGACTCAAATATGGGACCCTTAAATGTAAAGTCTCAACTTAGTCTTCGGTAGAGGGGGCTCGTCAACTCAAACTTTGGACAGGTTGTTCCTTCAACAGACGATAGACGGACTGTCGAGTGATACCCAACTGTTTGGAAATCTTGGTTGCGCCATATCCATTCTGTTTCAGTTCATAGATTTTAGATACATCGATTGTTCTTCCACGTCCCTTGTAGACGCCACGTTCTTGTGCCTTTCGGACACCTTCCATCTGACGTTCTTTCCGAAGGTTGGTTTCGAACTCTGAAAAGACACCCAACATATCGAGGAACGCTTTCCCAGCACTTGTCCTGGTATCGATAGGTTGTTCTGTGGCTGATAAGGTGACACCCTTGTTCTTCAGCTCATACACAATGTTCTGCAAGTCACGAATTGAACGGGCAAGTCTATCGATACGCGTGACTACCAGTTCATCACCTTCCCGCATAAATTCCATGAGTGTTTCGAACTCTTTCCTACCTTTAAGGGATGTGCCAGACACCTTTTCCTCACGAATGACATCGCATCCAACTTCGTTTAACTTTTGCACTTGGATTGTTAAATCTTGGCCAACAGAACTCACTCTTGCATATCCGTATTTCATCGAATCTCCATCTGTAATTTTTACTTCTAGACCCTACAATAAATGTAACTTAAAGTGCTGTTTTTGATCATAAATTACAGATGGAGTGTGCTTTATGTAACATCAAAAACGGGTGATTGAGTAAACCCAAAAGTTACAGTGGAATTGGAGACATTTAACAATCGTAGTTACGGTTAGCGCTGCGGTGCGATTAGTGCTTGCGCGGCTAGTATGTATCCCACATTGGTGATCGTGATGTTTATCAGACTGTGCAAAATGTAAGTCTGCTAAAAAATGATGGTTCAGGAGAAGAATAACGTGGGTATCGTATTAAAGTATTTTCCGATTATGGGTGCAGCTGAGAGGGTGCGGCTTGCTCTATGGCTGGGTGAAATTGAATTCGAAGATGTGCGCGTACCGCCAGTGAATTGGGCCGAGTTAAAAGGCCAGACCCCATTTGGGCAATTGCCGGTAATGTCCATCGACGAAGGACCTTATATTGCTCAGAGCAATGCTATGCTTCAATACATCGGAACACTTGCACCACGTCTATGCCCTGCGGATCGCTTTTTTAAAGTACAAGAAGCTATAGGGCTTGTTGATGATTTTGAACGAGCTTTTAGGCCCTGTATTGGAATTGCGCTTGAACCAGAAAAGTTGGGTTATGGAATTTCGCCTGCGACGTCGTTGTTAGTTAAGGATAGCCCTGAGTTGAGTGAAACGATTAAGGCCCTTCGTGAGGCATTCCTTTTAAGTGAACTACCAAAGTATTGTGGCTTCTTTTCCGGAATGATTGAAAATTCTGGAGGCCCATTTCTTTGTGGTGGTGAGCCAACATTAGCAGATTGTTGTCTCGCCCCAGCCCTAGAACGATACACATTGGGCTATATTGACCATGTGCCGAAGGAAGCTCTTGATGCCTATCCCGCAATGAAGTTGCACCTCGAAGCTTTTAAAGCTTTGCCTCAAGTGATCGCCTATGAGCAGTCTAAATCTTAAACATTAAAGGAGGTTAGAACACTTTTTCTTTTTGAAGTGTGAAGGACCTTTGTCCACAAGCGCTTTGACCTTAGGAATAGTTGGGCAAGCCATTAGAGCGTTTCCTGCTCATCTTGAATCGTTGTGGGATTCCCACGGGTGCGATTTTGTGATTCCCTCGTGACCAGGAGGATCGCTTTATGCCCGCACCGTTGTCACCGGATATTCGCAATCGTTTTCAGGTTCTGCACCGAGAGGGTCTCTCGGCGCGGGAGATCGGTCGCCGACTGCTGATATCTGCTGCAACGGCGGTTCGGTTTGCAGACCGCCTGCGGCGGACCGGAGACCTTGCTCCAGCGGTAAACTCACGACGTCAGGGCCACGGGCGGCTTGTGCCCTACGAGGGTTTCTTTGCAGAACTGGTGGAGCAAGATCCCGACATCACACTGAAGGAGCTGCAGGCCGCCCTTTTGGAAGCCCATGGTGTGCAAGCATCTCTGTCAGGCATTGATGTCGTGTTGCGGCGACTTGACCTCACGTACAAAAAAAGAGCCTCATCGCGGATGAGCGGCGCAAACCCCATGTAAAGAGGGCTCGGCACCACTGGTTCCGCTGGACGTTACCAGCCATCGCGCAAGCCCCACACCGCGTGGTCTTCATTGACGAAACCAGCGTAAAAACCAACATGACACGGCTGCGTGGGAGGTCAAAATGCGGCACCCGGCTCAATGCTTCTGCTCCCTTCGGTGCCTGGGGAACCCAGACCTTCATCGCAGGCCTGACCCATGATCAGTTGATCGCGCCCTGGGTCATCAAGGGCGCAATGAACGGGGAGGCGTTTGCAGCGTATATCCGGGAGGTCTTGGTGCCCGAGATCGAACCGGGAACTGTCGTGATCTGCGACAATCTCGCGACGCACAAAAACGGTGAAGCCGCCGCCGCATTGCGGGCCCATGGGTGCTGGTTCCTGTATCTGCCGCCCTACAGTCCCGACTTGAACCCCATCGAAATGGCCTTCTCAAAGCTGAAGGCCCATCTGCGAAAGGTCGGCGCGAGAACCTTCACAGACCTCTTTGCCGCCATCGGCGATATCTGTGACCTGTTCACCCCAGACCAATGCTGGAACTTCCTCACAAACGCAGGCTATGCATTAACATGAAATGGAAATGCTCTAGGCAAAGGTGAGGGAGAAATAAAAGGTACCAGAGATCAATAGGCTACAGAGAGTTTTCCCTCACCATTTTTTATGTAATGCGGATCGGTACTGGTGGAATGGTGACTATTCAGATATATTTCACCATATTTTCTTGGAATTGATAGCTTATAACTCTACTATTAAAACTTCTAATATTTTTCGTTTTGATTGCGTCAAACGCTGGCCTCCATTTTCGGTGACAAGGACGGTCTCACTGAAGGCAATTCCGCCGGCAGATGCATACATGTGAAAAACCATACCGGCTTGCAGTTTCCAGTCGCTGTTGGGCAGGAATATATATGAAAAATCACTGGGTCTTGGTGTCCGCCCGTAAATACCTAAATTATACCCTGTAACGTTCTCATATGTATCGCGGATTCCGTCGTTAACTATACCTTCCCGAAGAATAGCATCGACATCAGCGGCTACGGCACCATCCGACATAGCTTCGATTTGTAAATCCTGATTATGGATGAGGCTTGTTGCAATTTTCTTAAGATCGCCATCTGGTGGGCCTAAAGAAATTGGACGCATCAATCGAGCACTATAATGATTTACTCGGGGAACAAGTTCCGCATGCAACACATCTCCCATTTGAAGGGGGATGTCATCAAGTTCTGCATGAAGAAACCCGAACCCGCCAGATCCCTTGCAAATTCTTCCCACTTGACCGTCATCCCCACCAAACATCATGTAACTCGCCGCCGCAATTGCTCCGGCATCTCGGCTGCTCATGCCAGGTGCAAACATCTGCTGCAATCGTTCCATCGATTGATCCGCAACCTTTGATGCCTGTTGTAAATAGTCAATCTCGGTAGAATCCTTGACGGCCCTTAACGTTGAACTGATTCCTGGCAAGTCGATAAAAACAGCGTCAGGAAGGGCTTCTTGTAGGCGCTGTCTAGTATGAACCGTATGTGAATACGACGAGCTATCAACAGCAATTTTTGCACCCGCTAGTCCACGATCCCTGATTGAGTCAGTAATCCAGGTGTAGGGATCATCTGAGTCTGGAAATCCTGAAATATCACTCATCCAAGATCGGTTTTGAGCTTGTGGAGCATCCAGGCGCCGGAGGACCATCCACGGCTCTCCTTCTCTGGGAACCATACAAACCCTGTACAGAGTTTCGCCTGTAATATACCCCGAGGCCCAAGCTATCAATTCGCTGTAATCAATTAAGAGCAGATCAGCATCTGCACCATCCAGCAAACTATAAATTCGGGCAAGGCGCTCCTTGAAAGGCGCTGGTATCGCCATCAAGGGGCCTCATCTTCATATCCGCAAATATCAAGAATAACTGCGAGGTAAAGGCGCACAGCATCGAGATAGTCCACCAGCTCAACTCTCTCATCAGGCATGGTATTAAATTTACCACCAGGGCCACAGACGATTCCCTCCATCTGACAACGGTTATAAAAGTGAGCTGCATCCGTCCCGTAAAAAGCTTGAGGACGAATGGGACCGGTTTGTTGGTCCTCACCCCGAAGGTTTTTGTAAGCGGTATTAAGGCTCTTCACAATGCGGGAGTTTTTAGCGACTTCGAATGGCCCCATTGATGGCATATCAGTACCCTCATGCTCGTAACATACGTTAGCCTTCAATCCCGGATGCTCATTCTCTAGTTCAGATAACACAGCCCGTATGTCATTCAGCACCGTCTTTTTTGACTGTGAAGGGGCGTACCTTGCTGTGCCAGTCAGACGTACAAAATCACTAATTTGAGGGGGACGCCAGTCATGAAATTCACGTGACAATGCTCCTCTGACAGTTCCGACGTTTGCCCGATTTATGGATAAGTGATCATCCCCTTTCGCTCCGGAAAAAGTCATGGCATTCAAACGAGGTATTAACACAGCTGAAATGGCCACCGCATCAACGGCCTGCTCGCGTTTGGAGATGTGACGTGTCTCCCCTTCTAACTCAATAATAAAATTGAATGCTCCTGCATGCAATGACAAGGCTGTTAGGTCCGTAGGCTCGCAATTGATAAAGTAATCGGCCTTAACGCCCTGCTCAATCGCCCTAACGGTTCCAATTCCACCTTGCAGTTCGCCCACAACAAAAGTCAGAATTACATCACCTTTTGGTCGAACGCCTGCATCAATCATGGTTTTTACGGCGCTAAAAAATGCCGCGTCACCTGCTTTCATGTTTGAAACACCAATGCCATAAATACAGTCATTTTTTATAGTGCCGCCCCACGGGTCTTCGGTCCATCCTTCGGTTACCGGGTTGGTATCAAGATGACCATTAAACAATAGGCTTGTCCCGCTCTCAGTCCCGACATATCGACCAATAGCATTTCGCCTTTCACCAACGACCGTTTGCAACTCAGCTTCGATACCTAATTCCTGCATCTGTTCACACATGAATTCAGCAAGTTTCCGTTCGCCTGCTGTTTCTGTATAACTCTTGTGTTGAACCATTTTGGCCAGAAAATCGATACATTCTTGCTCATTTATCAAACTCAATATTTTGCTGACACTTCGCATTATTATTATCCTTGTAAAGTTCAAATTTTCCAGATTGGCGGCATGCGCATTAAACTATCTTGGTCGATATGGCACCAGATTTTATGCTCGGTGCTCAATTCTTTTCCTGTCGGGTCATCAGAAGAACAAATGTCACCTTGCCTTCTAGGGCAGCGGCTCTCAAAAGGACATCCCTTGAAATCTCCGATCCGACTAGGAATAGCGCCTTCGAGCCGGATCCGGCGAACCTCGACATCAGGATCAAGAATAGGCGCAGAGCTGAGCAAGGCTTCGGTGTATGGATGATACGGAGGAGTATTTATATCATGAGCTTTTCGCAACTCGACTATTTGTCCCAGATACATCACCGCCACGCGGTTGGCAATGTGACTGAGCAAGTTCAAGTCGTGAGTAATAAAGAGATAGGCAATACCGCGTTCACGCTGAATTACATCAAGCAGGTTTACGATTGAAGCCTGTACCGATGCATCAAGTCCGGCTGTGATTTCGTCACAAATAATAATCGAGGGCTTAGCCGCCAGCGCCCTTGCGATTGCGATCCGTTGTTTCTCTCCACCAGACAACTGGTGAGGGTAACGATTTTTATATTCGACCGGAAGATTTACCTGCTCTAAAAGGTTATCGATTGCACCTTGTAAATCAGCTCCAGAAATATTCTCATAAAGCTTTAACGGACGTGAAAGTATGGTCGATATCTTCTGACGTGGATTAAGTGAAAAATCAGGATTTTGGAAAATGATCTGAAGCTTACTTCTATAAAGTTTGTTAATATCCGCAGGCGATTTAAAGGACTGGCCTTCAAGCTTGATTTCACCTTCAAAGTCCCTCAAAGCAGTCAATGCCCGAGCTAAGGACGATTTGCCACATCCTGACTCCCCGACCAATCCAAGCGTTTCACCAGAGTGGATCGAGAAACTGACATTACTCACAGCATGAATCATCTTCGGTGGTTTGCCGAACAGGCGATCAATAAAGGTATGCTTGCCGATCCGGACTGAAAGATTTACCACTTCTAAAATCTGCTGCTGGTCACCCTCACTCGGTACAGTTTTAGTTACGGCCACTGTTTCCGTCAAGGGAAGGGCTAGAGCTTCATTCCATTTAATACACGCGGTACGATGAGATTCTATTTCTCCCTCATCGTCATGAATGACGATTGAGCCTTCTCGGCATTTACTTTCGACAAAAGGACACCTCTCGGCAAAGACACAGCCAAGCAATGGCGCATCCCGAGGCGGTAACGAGCCTGCTAGAGATAGCAAGTTATGTGCATTGTCTTGGCTCATAGGATTCGGCAAGCTAGCCAGTAACGAGCGTGTGTAGGGATGTCTAGGCTGATGGAACAAGTCAGCTGTCTTGGCGATCTCTACAATGTGCCCGGCGTAGATCACGGCTACCCGGTGCGCGATTTCAGCCACGGTGCCAAGGTCATGGGAAATAAACAAGGCGGCAACACCCGTTTTTCTTTGCAATTCCCGAAACAAATCTAAAATATTCTTTGCTGTTGTAGCGTCGAGTGCAGATGTTGGTTCATCAAATAAAATAAGGTTCGGGTCACAAGCAAAAGCCATCGCAATAACCAAACGTTGTTTTTCACCCCCCGACACCTCATGAGGGTACTTCGTCATCATGAGTTCTGGATCAGCAAGTCCGACCATCTCAATCAATCGAATGCTTTCATTCTTCGCCTCAACACGGTTCATTGAATGGTGGCGTCGTAGCACCTGAATAACATGTTCCCCCAGTGCCAATGTCGGGTTCAACGAGGCCCCCGCATCCTGAAAAACCATTGAGATTCTGTTACCTCGGATGGCATTTAACTGATCACTCGTCAAACCAGATAAATCAGTGTCACCCAGCAATATCTCTCCACTTTTGGTCGCAATTTTACCTTGTACAGCCTGCATGATCGCCGTTGCAATTGTGCTTTTACCGGAACCGGATTCTCCGACAAGACCAACGACTTCACCGCGTGCGATGCCTAAATCTATATTTTCTAATACTCGAAACTCACCAGACTCGGTTTTATACGAAAGGGTAAAGTTGTCGATCAGTAAGGATTGATTTGCCTGTGTCATAATTAATGTGTTTTCGGGTTGAGGACATCACGCAATGCGTCCCCCAGAAGATTAAAGGTAAGGGCGACGGTGGCAATAGCAATGCCGGGCCAGAATATGGTCCAGCCGCTTTTAAACATGAATTCACGGGCTTCAGAAACCATTAAACCCCACTCAGGTGCCGGAGGCTGAGCACCAAGCCCCAGAAAGCTTAATGTCGCTAGTAACATGATTGCAAAGGCAACTCGGATTGTCCCTTCCACGATAACTGAAGCCAATATATTCGGGGTAATTTCACGGGCAGTAATCCAGAGACCACTCTCCCCACGGGCATCGGCTGCGGCAACGAAATCAAGTGTTCGAACACTTAGTGTCACACTCCTCGCGACGCGAGCCATTCCAGGCGTGAAGGCAATTCCGATTGCGATCATGGCATTGGTTGCATTTGACCCTAACACTGTTACCACCATCAATGAAAACAGTAGATTAGGGATGGCCATAGCGGCATCAATAAACCGCATGACAATTTCATCAAACCGGCCACCAATATAGCCAGAGATCACCCCGATGGTACAACCGATAACCGTAGCCATCAGGGTAGCAAGCAGACTGAGGGTAATCGTTGAACGTGCACCCCATAAAAGGCGACTAAAAATATCACGGCCAAACTGATCTGTTCCCATCCAGAAGTCTAGCGATGGCGAATTTAATCTGCTCCCGAAGTGAAAGGTTTCAGGATCATATGGTGCGATCATTGGGCCAAAAATTATTGCGATGGCAAGAATACTAAATAATATTGCTCCGATCAGTCCTTGAGGTTGCTTGACCAATCTCTTCAAAATATCAATCATATTGAATCCTCCGGTCCAAATAAGCATAAGCCATATCGGCAAACAGGTTGACCAGTGAATAGGTGACGGACATGACAAGAGCTCCCGCTTGCAACATTGTCAAATCTCGTTCCTGCACCGCAACAATCAACAAACGCCCCACGCCGGGGAAGGCAAAAATTTCTTCTACAACGATAATGCCGCCGATCAGATAACCTACATCCAATGCCAGAACGGTAATTGTCGGCAGGAGAGAATTACGCAAAGCATGGTGGACCAGAACCGTATACTTTGAGAGGCCTCGCATTTTGGCTGCGATAACAAATTCACTTTGCAGTGTATCTATCATTTCTGAACGCACCATGCGCATTACATGAGCAGTCAAGATAATAGCCAACGTTATAACGGGCAGAGCAATGTGCCATAACCCTTTGAAAAAATCCTCGCTGAGCGGCACATAACCGCTCGCTGGGAATAAGCCTATTTCTGGACGGGATAATACGACCAGCAACAAAGTAGCCAGAACAAACTCCGGCATTGAGATACCTACATATGAAAAAAAGCTAGCAAACAGATCACCTTTTTTCCCCCTGTTAAGGGCAGCAAAAACGCCTAGAGGAATAGCAATGACAATCACGGACAACAGAGCAAACCCAGCTAATATTAATGACCGACCCAAAGCTTCGAAAACGACAGGCCCTACGGGTAAATCTGTACGCAGTGAGTTCCCCATATCGCCTTGTAGAATCCCCCAGACCCAATCCAAATATTGAACAGCCACCGGACGGTTGAGACCCAAGCGTTCCTCAACAGCGGCAAGTGCATCAGGTGTTGCGTATTCACCGAGCATCATGACCGCAGCATTAGCCGGAAGTATTTGTGTAATTCCAAATACAATCATCGAAACCACAAATGCGGTCACGACCAGGTAAAATAATCTTTTGCCGATGTATTGTAGTGACATCTCAGTCCTGATGAGCTTAAAGAATAAACTCCACCCCGGCATAATGACCGGGGTGGAATAGATTTTTTTCTAACGCTTTGGAGCGCCAGAACCCAAGGAAACTTTTTCGAGACTGAAAGTCGCTCCACGTGGATGCAAATGGAAGTTTTCCACGTAATTGCGCTTGGCTCCCAACAGGTCAAAGAACACAGGGACCAGTGCCGGAATATCATCTGACATTAATTTCTGTGCGTCCTTATACAACTTTGAACGTTCTGCAACGTCTGTTGTAGTTCGAGCCGATTCAACGAGTTTATCAAAGTCCTTATTGTTCCAGCGTGTCTCATTCCATGCTGCATCAGACGTAAACAGAAGCTTGAACAAGGCGTCTTCCGTTGGCTGCATATTGTAGAAACCAACGTAGAAGTCACCCTTCTTCCAGACTTGCTTCAGGTAAGTGCCATGAGGCATCGTCTCAACCTTGATGTTAAAGCCCGCAGCTTTGGCCATTTCGCGTACAGTCACGGCAAGGGTCTTACGATAACCCGGCTTGACAGATGCGACCAAGGTTAAGTCAATACCGTTCGGATATCCTGCCTCTGCCAGCAGTTTCTTGGCTTTAGCAATGTCAGGCTTTTTGTCCGCAACCTTACGGAAGTGGCGATAGGCTTCATTGACGGGGACATCATTTCCCTGCGTTCCATAACCCTCGGCAACAAAATCAATCATCGCCTGACGATCTAGGGTCAGGGACAAGGCCTCACGTACCCGGCGGTCGTTGAACGGTGGGCGGTCATTAGCCATAACGATGTCAATAAAGCGACCTGACTTGGTCCGCATACCATCAATTCCAGACGAGGCACTCACCCGCTTGTACTCAGCTGGTGGAACTTGAAGAGCCACATCAACTTCGCCGGATATGAGAGCGGCCATTTCAGCGGCTTGATCTGGAAAGACCATGACCTCAACCCGATCAAGGTATGGATACTCAGGCAGGAAGTAATCTGAGTTTTTCTCAACGACAATCAAGCGATCCGGTTCATAGCTAACCAACTTGAATGGACCAGTACCAATGGCTTCACGGCTAAGGCGTTCCAAATCGTTACTGACGATATCTGCCGGTGCAATTTTGGCGGTTGTATAGGCCATAGCAATTGGTAAGTCACCGTAAGAAACCTTGGTTTTGATAACGACGGTGCCACCAGCACCTTCATTGATTGAGTCAATCGGGCCAAGGTTACGACGTCCGGGCGAACCCGTTTTTTTATCCAGAATAGCCCTGAGGCACGTTACAACATCATTCGCAGTCACGGCTTGGCCATTATGGAACTTGGCGCCAGCACGTAACTTGAATGTCCACACTGTCAGGTCGGCACTAGACGTCCAACTCTCAGCCAGATCAGGAACCGCTTCCATATTGGGGCCAAGCCGAACCAGTCCACTATAAAGAAGCTCACCTAACAAATATTCTGAACTTAAGCGCTGCAAGAGTGGATTCAATTTACTGGGAGAGGTGTTTACACTAATACGCAATGTCCCACCTCTTTTTGCGGCAAAAGCTTGAGATGCCCACATAGGGATCGTAAGCCCTAAAACGGAAACAGCTGCAGTAGTACTAAAAAATTTACGTCGATCTAATTTTCGTATCCGAGTCATTGTTGCACTCCTATTTAGGTTTTGGTTATTGATTATGGGTTTTAGTTTTAGATGTGTTTTCGGATTCAAAATCCTGGCTCAGGTAATGAACGATTGACCGGGAAAGCCCCAACAAATCGCTCTTTGTTGTGTATTCATCAGCCGCATGAATATTTCGATCAGGGCGACTAAGTCCACTCAGAAGTATTTCTTGTATACCCATTTTTTGAACCCAGCCCATATCCGAGCTGGAGACTGCACCCCAAGTTTTGAAATCAGTTTCTAACCAATCAAATCCTTGAGACAAAGCCTTTATCCAGCGAGGCCAGTGTTGCTCTCCTCCCGGATCAGCGACAGGCATCAAATGCCCGATTTCTTCAATATCCCAGTCCAAAATCCTAGTTTCGGACACCGTACTTTCAATTGCATCACGAATTTCCTGGACAACAGAATCAATTTGCTCTTCAGGGGCATACCTGCGATTGATTATAACTTCGAACAAGGCAGGCAGCGCGGACCCTTTTGTTCCGCCGTGGGCGGCGCTAATTGTCATTTTAGAAGCAAGCGGTTGACCTAGGCTGGTTGGTGATGGAGGCATCGACCATGTCCGGGTTTCAATTGTTTCTTTTAATTGAATCAAGGCATTCAAAACAGGAATGGATTCTTCGATGGCATTAACGCCGTTCTGACCTTCCGCGGAATGTGCGGCCCTCCCTTTAAATCTTAACCGTAGATCAAGACTACCAAAACACCCGGCCCAGATACGAGCCAGCGCCTGCCCATTCAGACATAGCAGGTGGCCTTCAATACGGTTTTGTTCAGCAAGATAACGAACTCCCGGATACTTCCCACCTTCTTCATCCGTGCAAAACAACAAAACAGGATCATAAGCATATTCCACATTCGCTGCATCCATGGCCTCGATCGCCCCGATAACCGCAGCAATGGTCCCTTTCATATCTGCAGTCCCGCGACCGTAAAGGTTTTCACCTTCGCAGGTCAGTTGATGCGAAGGCTTGCTCCAGCCTTCCCCTGCAGGGACAGTGTCGCTGTGAAAATAAATTGATAAGGGGTTTCCAGTAGTGCCTCGTCGGGCTATCAAATTAATTCTTTCCCCCTCAACTCCTGCATTTTTCCATAACTCTTCGGGAACAAGGACCCGGTCACAAACAAACCCCATCGGCGTCAGTATTTTTTCAAGGGCATCGGCCCAAGGGCCATAGCCTTTTCCAGGCGGGAAACTCGTATCAAGGGCAATCAAGCGCGAAAGGATATCTAGCATCTCAGATGATTGTGAATTTACGAGATCAAGCGCACGAGATATTGCCTTATCTGTCACTAAAATACCCTCCCAACAATCCAATTTCGAAGCGTTGATTGTTTGTTTTCTATATTCTATATATAATATAAAATATAGAATAGTGGATAAAGTCAAGAGTTTCTGATAAACACCACAAAATGAAACCTACAAAAATTCAAAATTTTGGGTCCCACGGTGTTAAAATCAAAGCAATTCCGCTTTATGAGCAGGTGAAGCGTTACATCTCCGAGCTCATCCTTCTCGGCACCTGGGAAGCCAACAAGGTGCTTCCGAATGAGAATGAAATGGCTCGCCAATTTGGAGTTGCTGTAGGCACTGTACGCCGTGCCTTAGCTGATTTAACTGCCGAAGGAATGTTATCACGGCGACCGAAAACGGGAACTGTCGTTACAGGCCGGACCCCCAACCACAGCCTTAGATTTTATTTTCAATATTTCCGACTTCACAACATCGACGGTAAAATGTGCAACTCAGAGGCTGAGACCATTTCCTCAGAGATGGGTCCCCCAAATACTGCTGAACGAGAGCGATTTGCATTAAGGCCAGATATCGAAAATCATGTTATCCGGATCAACCGTTTACGACGCGTTGAAGGCACCCCGATCATGCTGGATAGTATGGTCCTCAATGCCAAAATGCTGGAAGACTTTCCCTTGTTTGACCCCCCCGACAGAATATACCTCTATTTACTTGAGGCTTATGGCATACGCATTACGGCAGTTCGTGAAAAAATAACCGCAGTTATTGCCGAAAAATTTGAAGAAAAACTTCTTGAACTAGGTGAGACAACTGCCCTGCTACAAATCGATGAAATCTCATATGACCAGTCTGGTCAAGCAATTATCTGGACTGTCCACAGGGCCCTGACAGAGAAATTTCAGTACGTAAATGAAGTCCGATAAAGGATAAATTTATGGCGCCGTGTTGGATAAGGCACCGAGGAAAACACAAGTGTTTTGTGGTATAATGAAACCCCATATACGGGGTATTTATAATGCTAATAAAAAACAATGTAACGATCGGCGTAGAGTGGCGTTTTGGACCCGATTGACCGGGTGAGAGGTGCGGAGCAAAAACTCGTAATGGGACCCCATGTCAACGCCCTGCAAATAAAAAGAATGGACGGTGCAGGCTCCACGGTGGTGCAAGCTCCGGACCAAGAACCGAGAGCGGGCGTGCAAGGATCTCTGCCGCTAATCTTCGTCATGGGAAGTACACCAAGGACAAATTGGAGAAGCGGCGTGAGAATGCGGCTAAGGGTCGGGAGATCAGGAAGGAACTCAGTCAGCTGGAGAGTGATTTGATCGCTGGTGGTCTGCTCGACAAGCACTGGCGGGAAAGTTTCCCACTATAGGCTCATAAACTCAATATAGGTGCAACGGCCTTGTTTGGCATCCAGAAGGATGCCGGGGCACTCACGCCGGATTTTGGCTATTACGCGTGAGCGGGTATCCTTGTCAGTGATGCCAGCACACTCCCAGTGCTTTCGTGTAAGCTTGATCCTCGGCCTTTCCTCGATGTCAACAAACGCTCTTGCAATAAGTATCAGTCGCGACGTGGCATCGGGAATATGGCTGCGCATCCATAAGAAGGTGATTGGCCCTTTCAGGAATAGCCGGTCCTGCGCTTTCTGACGGGCAGCATGTCGCTGCTGCGAGGCAGAGCTGAGGCGCTCTTTGATTTTCTCTGCCATCATGACACTTCCTTACCAAGGCGGGACTGGATAAACGACCACATGTCAGCGCCCCGCCCATCCATATAGCGATCTGGCCAGCTCCAGATCCTGTTCCGTTCGTTAACCTCACTTCTCCTTCTGGAGAGAATTGGGAATGGAATGATAATCAATCAAAGTCTTCTATTCGAGGTAACGCAGTAGAATTTGCACAAGTCGTCACTCAAGTACGCAATATAAAAGATACGTCACTGGAAGTGATAGGTCACTCTGCTGACCAGTGGATGTCGCTTGCACAATGTTTTGCGGGAGCTCCTATTACTCCCCCAGCAAAGGGGAGTAGGTATAAGGATTAGATCATCTAAAAAATGCAGGCAGATAGACTTTTGAATTCTGACGCCGTGCAAGTAATGATGTGTATGACTGCTCGAATAGTAAAAGAGGTATTTACGGTGTCATTGGTTCAAGCGTTTATCAAATACCAGACAAAACCAGGATGTGAGGATGAATTTATCAAAAGTCTGAAGGGCGTGGATCGGTCACAAGATAATTGCATATCTTGGACAGTAACCTCTTTGGAAAATGGTGAATTCATGGAAATGGTTATATACAATTCTATTGATGGGATTGTTGCGGATCAGGATAAGGGTGTGTCTTGGTTGGACACTGTGGATCATTTGCTTGTGAAATTCCCAAATGGTAGCCGAACAGACGCTAATTCTGGAATAATTGTAGATGAAGGACCTAAAAAGGTGACCGAGTGAGACAGATATTCGCAACACCGATAGGTATCCTTTCATTCGGAAGTTTTAATGTTGAGGCTAGTGAAATAACAGGTCTTGAAGCTGAAGCGGTAATCGTATTTGGCGAAGTTATCAGAAGGGACGTACCTTTTTATCTTTTTGATGCCAGATCAAAAATATATTATGATGAAATTCATTTTGATGAACGTGTTTACTATTGCACAGAACGGTTAGGTTTCAAAACCGTAGGCGCAAGAAAGATCCCAAATAAAATCGTATTAGTTTGCTACGATACTGAGAACTAGAGTGGCGGAGATACAGACTATCTAATAAACTTTTCTTACTCGTATTCTCTGTGAGGCACATTAAAACTTGGGTTTAATTCAACCCAGTTTTTTTCAGGCTTACTATGGTCATTCTTTAGCATAGAATTTTCGTTTATAATTGGTTTTTGGGGAGCTGGCACTGCTATCGCTGCTGACATTTTAACCTCTGCTTTTATGGAATTTAATACTCCGTTTGCGACGGACATAGGTCGTGAATAGACTAAATAAAGAAAAAAGGTTCTGCTGAACTGTCTTGAGGCTGTACGGAACTTAAAAATAACCCTCAATTTTAGATTTGATTATTTTTTGTTCAGTTGAAAATAAAGCACTTGGGCAACCTAATCTACATTAGAGCAGCAATTTGTACCGGCACCGATGCGTTCCATACGCCAACTGAAATAAGCACTGCTTTGGTCAATTTTTTGAAACCGCTGATCTCTCTGTTACCATTGATCGACCTTTTTCAGGTTCAATCGTACCAATGAAATATTGGCAAAAGGAACCCAATGTAAAATCTGTGATGATTGAAATTCGCAGAGATTTATACATGAACGAAAAAACAGGCACAAAGTCGCATAATTTTAATGAGATGCAAAAGACCATTTCAAAGATAATCAAGATATTGGCAAACTGATTTCTATGCAGGACATGCTGATGTTGAATAGCTGCAATCTGCAGAGCAAACGCAGGTCTTGAAGTAACCACAAAAGGAATTCTCGTTTCTGTTCCGAAACGACTTTCTGATCACCTCTTTCGTGGACTCATCACAGACTTCAATCTCTTGATCAGAACTCTGTCAGTAGTTCCAACAGCAATACTAAGACCTGACATATACGATAAAAGGTCGTTCTGTCGTGCAATCAATTGATTTTGTTTGACCGGATCTGTTTCACTTTGAATTTGAGCAGTTAAGTTCTTCATTTTCAGTATCAGTGACCCCACAGACAGTTTGACCCATACGGGATACTTACCTTCGTGAATGAATGATCAAAAACTCTGCATTCACTTAACCCTCACAAATATGACTGTGAATTGACCTTTCTTGATCCACTTTTCGAATGACTTTTGAACAACAGATTTGTCTTGGCTTGTGAACGCTTGAAACAACTCAATCTCTGGTCGCTTCATCTGCTGGATCAGTCTCAATAACTTTGATCTGTCCATCTACTTACCCATTTCGCTCAGTCTGTCTTGCCAGTCATGGATCTCTGGTATCTCGGGCGGGTAATAGCGTTCTTCAATCTTAGGTCGTCTCAATTGGTCGGGCTGCTGATTTCGTTTCTTAATATCTGAAATCAATTTATTTAACTTACCATCTTCTTCCAGATTTTGATGCTCTGCTCTTATGTATTTCTCCATCAGTCCTTTCAAAACTGAAGTACGCGAAATTCTCTTAAATTTAACAATCTCATCAAAACTGTTGACCATGTAATGCGGTACATTGAAGTTAATTAGGTAATCCCCCCTAAAATTAGTAGTGTTCAAAAGTAGAATTTTCTCGGCAAGATATCTGAGGAGATTTATGATGAAGAATGGACGATTTAGCGACGCACAGATTATGGCCGTGTTGAAGCAGGCAGAAGGTGGTACGCCTGTCTCTGAGCTGTGCCGTGAGCATGGCATGAGCAGCGCCAGTTTTTACAAGTGGCGTGCCAAGTTCGGCGGTATGGATGCGTCCTTGATCACCGAGATGAAGGACATGGCCGAGCAAAACCGTCGTCTCAAGAGGATGTATGCTGAGATGAGCATGCAGAACGATCTTCTGAAAGAGGCGCTCGGAAAAAAGCGTTGAGGCCGTCTCGCCGACGAGAGATGGCCATGAATGCAGTCATGCAGCGGGGCACCAGTATCGCGCTTGCCTGCCGCACCTTCCAAATTAGCGAGACCTGCTACCGGTACAGCCCAATTTTGAGTGACGAGAACGACGAGATTGCAGATTGGCTGGAACGATTGACTGAGAACAAGCGCACGTGGGGCTTTGGATTATGTTTTTTATATCTGCGCAACGTGCAGGGCTACGGCTGGAACCACAAACGCGTGTATCGGATCTACTACGAACTGGAGCTGAACCTGCGGATCAAGCCTAAAAAGCGACTTAAGCGTGATAAGCCTGAGCCGTTAGCGGTGCCTGACGTGCCAAACGATACCTGGTCCATGGACTTCATGGCGGATCAGCTTGCGGACGGCAGGTCAATCCGAACGCTAAATGTCTTAGATGACTTCAATCGAGAGGGGCTGTGCATTGACGTGGACTTCTCGCTGCCCGCTGAGCGGGTTGTACGCAGCTTGAACCAGATCATTGAATGGCGCGGTAAACCGCAAACCATACGTGTCGATAACGGCCCAGAATATATCAGTGGGACCTTAATGGCATGGGCTGAAAAGCACGGCGTTCGCCTAGAACATATCCAGCCAGGCAAACCTCAGCAGAACACCTATATCGAACGTTACAATCGCACTGTCCGGGGTGAATGGCTGAGCCAATACATCTTTGAAACCATCGAGGAGGCACAAGACCAAGCAACCGAATGGCTATGGACTTACAACAACGAGCGGCCCAACATGGCCATCGGTGGCATCACACCTGCCATGAAACTGAAAACAGCCGCATGAATTCTACGGCTGGACCCCATTAAAAAGCGGGGGATTACCCAACCCCCCTTTCCAGCGTTTTTTTAGCGGCACGAGAACTTGGGTTTTAATGCGAAACCCGGGACTAGGTTTTCTATTAAGTCGTGGGACTTTTTTGTATAGTCTGAACTGGCTGGGTTCAAGGCCATCTTGAGCGTGCGGGTCGTTGTGCGTTGCATGCGTGCTGCGGTCCACCCTGCTTCACCCACTACGACTTGCCCGTGTTTACTCCATGCACCCAACTTCGTCTTATCGTTTTGGCATAGCTCTAGCCGTGCAATCATACTGGTTTGGCGCGGAAGACTCGGTTGGCCTGAGACGAAGTTACCTGTTGAATGAATGACAGGTACGACCCCACGATTTGTTTTGACCATATTCCATGGCTGGATTACGTGCGAATGCGTGCCAACCACGGCAGTTGCACCCGCTGCGGCCAACTCGTTGGAGAGGGCAACTTCTTTGGCAGCAGGTCGGTATTGATATTCAACGCCCCAATGGGCTAGTACGATTATGCCTGCAATCTTTGGGTCGTCCCCGAGCTTGCGAACCTCATTCAACAGCTCGGACTTATCATCATAGCACATGAGCACTTGGTTATGTTTATCAATGATCCCATTGGTCGAAAAGGTGCAGGAGATGAAGGCGAGCGGCCCCAATTTAGTAGGCAGGACTGTGGTAAACTGACGCGGCGACCCTTTTTGAATCGTTCCTGTGTAGGCGAGGTCTGCAGATTTCAGCGCTTCAATCGTTTTATCTGCACCGATGCTGAAGCGATCTAGTGAGTGATTGTTCGCAGTCGAGACTAAATCGACCCCACTGACCTTTAGGTCCGCTAACAAAGAGGGGTGATAGTTAAACATAGGGTAAGATGTGTAAACAATGTCATCAAACACTGGACCAGGGTCATCGACCTGCCTGCCCGAGCGCGTGATGCCAACTGCGACTGGCCCCTCAAGGTTGGCCACGGCGATGTCGGCCTCTTGAAGAAAAGGAACCGCCTCTTTCCATAGACTTACGAAGCCTTGTTTATAGCCCTGCTGTTGTAATTGTTTGTGCAGCAGAACGTCCCCGACAAAGGTAAGTGACAAGCGTTGCGTGGTGCTGCAATAATTCAAAGGCGCACGAGATGATTCATATTTTAGTGTGCACTCTGGTTCATTCCCTATCTCACGCTTACAACAAGGTAAGGATAAAAATGACACCAGTAGAACAAGATTTAGAAAACGCATTCCATACCCCATCACCAGAGATCAAGCCTCTTAGTGATACTAAATGTCAGACCAGCAAAGATGTAAATGTCGCATACTATACGGAACTCATTAAGTGCCAGTTTACTTTTTAAAGTGGTAGCGCGTCAGCGACGGTAGCGCTTGTTGAAAGATTTTAATTTCTATACTTTAACCTCTGTATCTAGACCCCTTAAATGCGTTTTTCATAGTGTTCTCAAACACCTTGCACTCACACTCCGATAGGGGAGCGCCCACGACTTTCGGGTTATAAGCCTTATGTTGCTCCAACATCAGACTTTACTTTTGTATGTCTTTGCGTGGGTACTAACAGTGTTCGAATTTGACTTCACATATTTCTAGATAGCGGTATCATTGGGCAAATTGCTGGAGGAAGCTATGCGTATCCTATTTACGATCATACTTTTGTTAATAGGGAGCAGCGTTTTTGCGCAGAACTGGTACGAACCCAAACGCGGCACCGATACCCGATTAGCTTTGATGGATGCGATCCGTCCGCATGTCGAGTGGCAACTGGGTAAACCAATTCAATTTGTTGTAGATAATTTGCGAGTTTCGGGCGATGTTGCATTTGCTGCACTATCTCCTCAAAGGCCAGGAGGCGGTAAGATTGATTTGTTTCAAACGCCCGCCTTTAAGCGTGGTTTGATTCAGCCAGACTTTATGGATGGCACAGCAGTGGGTGTACTGTACAGAAAGTTACGTAAGACTTGGGTCGCGGTGCATCATTCAATTGGCGCGACAGACGTTTGGTATAGCGATTATGTTTTTTGCCTGGAATATGGGGCAGTAATACCCGAATGGTGCAGTTAGTAACCAGCCTATTTGGACAAATGACCACTTACTTCAGTCAGTAACTGCGAAATTTCGAATTGAATAGTCTATGCGTCTGTCAGATCGAAAAATTCTGTTTTTTGCCATTATCTCACATCATAACAATTCCACTGCCTGGTTAAGCTGATCACTATTCACATCAATATATCTTTGTGTGGTGCTGATGTGATGACCATCCTTTTCCTGCGCATGCATTTTTTAATTCATTTCCATTGGAAACAGACTTCTTTTTTGCAATTTTTGAATGGAATTCAGAGTGAACAACTGAAAGAAATCAGATGAATCCGAGCAATACAGTCTCGGTAGCCACTTTAATAGAAGAGATTCAACCGGAATTAATTAGAGAAAATTAATCGCCATCGGAATGTGCATGAGGTTGCTATCTCACCGGCCCTTTCTCACTCAAACTCCTACAGAAAGGTCTGCAGATGGTGCCTAGATTAAATCCTTAATAATTTCTGCATCGTATCCCAATCTGATTAGATTGTTTTTTTCAAAGATTGCTGGGTCTACAACAAATGCCATATAATCACTCAACCAATCATCGTTGATACTGGATTCCATTTTGTCGTTTTCTACACTTTCACTGTATGTCGAAATCTCCAAATATTTCTCCTTTTTTTGTTAATCCAATAGGTAATCGTCTATCCATGCGCGGTCCCACTTATGATCACCATCGGTACAACCTTCGGATTTTATATGTTTGTCCTCATACATGAACCCAGTAATCACCTTTTCCTCGGCCCAAGTTTCAGTGAGCACGGTTAGTTTTGCGGCGTCAAATTTATGGTCTATGGTAAATTTTTCAAACTCCCAATTACCCTTAAAAATTCTTTGTCCATAAACTACATGTAATTCTGGCTCGCCATGATCTGGGTAAAGCTTTTGTCTCATTTCAGGATTAAGATCTTCCATCACGTTTGTATTTTTTGACTTCAATTTTTTATGTTTAATTTCAACTACGTCTTGGTATATTCTTTCTCCATATATATTCTTCTGTTCATTCCCCTCGACTGCACAAACTTCAATCCATTGACTGTCTGAAAACTCACAATCATCGCCATGGAAAATATCATTATTTTCGTACCAATGATCAAATTTTAACCGATATTCTTCGGGTATGTGGTTCCATCTCCCATCGGAATCATAGTCCCTGCCTTCACTGAAATAATACTCTTCAAAATCGTTATAGTGGTTTTCCAACCAATAAACGGCAACCTCACTGGGTATGGTTCCAATAACGCGTTCTCCGCCAATGTTCTGTGCAGAAATTTTATATGTGTAACTCACAGAGGGGTCTCCTTTTGGTACAAACTACCCAAGAATTTTTTTTATCAAAGTGTTTTCGGGTTGGGTTTCTATAGAACTTCACCGGACGCAAATATGGGACCCGTAAATGTAAAGTCTCTACCCAGTCTTCGGGGGAGGGGTGTCAACGATACCGATATACAGCCAGATTTGACAATAACTTTTGTTTTTAGGGGGCTATTCTAGTTTTAAAACTAGCCCTCTGTTTATATTAAAGCAGCAGCTTTGCACATGACCCGTAATTTATCCTCTGCTAATTGCGTTGGCAACAATCCAAGCCCACAATCAGGCGCCACGACAAGACGGTCTCTGTCAATATGATTCAAAGCAGCTTTAAGTCTTTCAACGATTTCCTCAGTTGTTTCCAATCGGCTGGAAGCAATGGCTAAGGAGCCAAAGATAACGGTTTTATGTTGAAATTTTTCCAATAGATTTAGGTCATTGCAACAGTGTTTATCCTCAATAGAAACCTGATCAAAATCTGCTTCATCAATAGATTTACTGAGATCATGGTAGCTTGAGGGGTTAGCTTTTTTGTAATCATGATCATCTAAGTGGTCAGGGTAACCACAACACATGTGAACAATGCGCGTAACTGATTTTGGCACTCCGTGAAAACATCTTTCCAAACCTTCCATACCAAAGTCTAAGGCGTCCTTGACTGCACGGGCGAATAGCGGTTCATCAACTTGGATATACTTACATCCAGCATCCACAAGAGCCAGAACTTCTCTATTGATGGTGTCTGCAAGGTCTGCATTTAATTTGGGGCGATCATCATAAAAGCAGTCAGCAGTAGTATCCATTATGGTCAAAGGTCCGGGCAAGGTAAACTTTACTGGCTGAGAACTTACAGCTTGGCTAGCCAGATAATCATGCGCGCTATAACTTTTGCCCGAAGTCAAAACTTTTCCCCTAATGGCAGGTAAATCCGTTTCATAGGCACCATCACGCAGGACACGATGTTCTAGTTTGTTGAAATCAAAACCAGCTAGATGCCGACAATGATAGTGAATATAATTTTCACGACGTACCTCGCCATCCGTTGGAATTAAAACTCCTGCACGGACTTGTATGTCCAAAACTTCTTTTGCAGCACGTATAAATAATTCTTCATGCTTATTTTTGTTTTTTTCAATATCTGCTGAGTATTGTCGGGTAGTTTCCGCAGTATTCATTCCACCTGTTTGCCGAGCTAAATCAAACCAATCACGCACAGGGACATAGTTTGGCTTAGGGAACGCTCCCAGCGTGGTTGTCTCAAGGGGCAATTTCATAGTCATTCCAATGCAAGGTTATTTGAATAATCCAACAATCCTTGGATCAAATGTCTATAAATTTCTAGCTAATAATTAATTCTTAGTTGGTTTAACTTGAAGGTCCATTTATAACGAAACAATTACCCATAACTGCATTAAACATATGATAATAATAATAAAATATCCTTAATTTACTTGACGG
>Ga0233432_10001525_pt1 | contig 22377 bp, 13 predicted proteins | sample SI_122_August201_6_FD_179870 | JGI IMG/M metagenome (GOLD analysis project Ga0233432, IMG submission 179870) | Seawater microbial communities from Saanich Inlet, British Columbia, Canada - SI_122_August2016_10_MG | ecosystem: Environmental > Aquatic > Marine > Inlet | place: Canada: British... | reverse complement strand
TGTCACGATTATATTCTATAGCCTCCTGTAAACCTGGGTCAAAAATAGCGATCTTATCATTCATCACTAATAACCATTCGGGGTGAGTGTTTGACACATGGTTCTCTGCTCGCTGTGAGGTGCCAGATAGTTTCATTTTACCCTCCTGATCAAACTCTCGTTTCAACACCACTTCGAGACTAGGATCAATTTCTTGATTCAGTATAGTTTTTTGCGAAAAATCAGAGGGTATCGACCTCATAGCTCTATATGGATTTAGCCAAGCGTGTAGTTCCATACCTCGCTTATGTGCTTCTTCAATTGCAAAAGTTAATGGATCCCAATAAGGATCTGGAGCCCTTCCTTCTTCACCCGTTAAATACTTTGACCAGGGTTCGGTAGGTGAATCATACAGAGCATCACCTTCGGTTCGTATTTGAAAATATACCACATTAATGCCTGCTTCTTGTAAACGATCCAGTTTTATCAATAGATCATCTTTCTGAAAACGTGGAGGCAAACCACCAGATTGTGGCCAATCTAAGTTAATTACCGTAGCAATCCATGTTGCGCGAAATTCATGTTTAGGTACCTCATATTCCTGGGCTTGAAGTGTGCTCGATGTTAGTATTAGAAGAGCGAATATGCTAAAAACACACATCGTTTTTGGTAAATAGCGAATCAAATAGAACATGGTTTTTATAAAATGAGTAAATGGGTAGAAAAAAAAAGCAGCCCTATACAACAGGGCTGCCTTGTAGATAATCAAGAAATGATTATTTGATAAGTGTCATACGGTTTGTTAAACGTACACCATTAGCTTCCAATGCATAAATATATACACCTGAAGATAGGTTACTAGCGTTAAACGTAACGGTGTGTGCACCCGCATTCATACGACCGTTCACTAAAGTAGCAATCTCACGACCTGTCATGTCGTATACCTTAAGGGTAACATGACCTGCGTTTTGAAGGCTGTAGTTAATGTTGGTAGTCGGGTTAAATGGATTCGGATAGTTCTGATCAAGAGCATAACCATTCGGAAGTTGATTTACCACTTCGTTGGAGTTACCGTCTGCTTTTGTATGCTTTTGTGCAGCATTGTTTGTTGCAAATGCAGCTACATAAGCCGTCATTCCATCAGCTGAGAAATCAATTCCTCTTGGTCTTGCATCATCAAAAGGTGCGCCTGGAGCAGCAGCCCATCGGATACTATCCACAGGTATTTCGTTTTCTGTTCCAATAGTAGAAACATCAAACGCATAGAAGGTTTGTGGAGTCCAAGGCGAAGCAGGAACATCATTCAATGAACCAGATCCAGCCCATAAGTGACCTGTAACTGGATGTATGTCAAATACCTCTGATTTCATACCGACTAATACGGTATCAGCATCACCAAACGAAGAGAATTCATCATCTCTGGAAAAACGGTACACGGATCCATTTGTATATCCAGCCCACCAAATAGTATTTCCATCAGCAGAAACTTGCAAATCACGTGAGTAACTACCAGCGATGGTAACAACGGCTTCTTCACCTGTTAAGTCTGGTGCGAATTTCATTAGCGGTCCAGCAGAACCAACCACACAACCAACATATATATTGTTAGCTGCATCCGTTGTAGGTTCCGTTAACGAACAGCCCGCACTCGGATCAACCATAGCAATACCAGAACCATCGGTATGATCTATTTTGTATATACGGTTATATGAAGAAACAATTATGTCGCCATTCGCATCGGTAGTGATTCCACGGCCAGAGTAGCCTTCGTAAGAACCACCGTCAACCGAATCGGTTTCATCAGGATACCAAACATATCCAAGTGTATCGGCAGAACCATCATCATAATTGATCACCTTAAGTGGTGAAAATGAAGCTTGGGTTCCATCGGGATTGTATACGAATAATACGCGAGTTTTTAACGTATCAGGTATACCATCAGCACCAATGTCACGATTCATTATGATGGTTTCGGGTGAGTTGTAGTATTCTTGGTACCAAATCTTTCCCTCACCATCTACAGCAACACCGTGCGTGTAGAATAATGAATCTTTGTGTGCTTGAAATGTATCGTCATGTACCCACTGTGCATTAGCGAATACAGGAACCAACATCATAGCAACTAGGGTAAGTAGTTTAGTTGTTTTCATATGTTCTCCTTTGTATCTATTTGTCATTCTGTTTGTTATTTGTTGTTGTTTAGGTGTGAGTCTCGTATCAATAATATGTTAATTGGTCTGTCTTAATACTTAAAAATCGGGTGCACTTTTCTTCTGCATATTAATCTTTATCACGGAGTTTATACTACCTTCTACGGTTGTTTGTATTGTGTTTGCATAAAGAAAGTCTCCATTATCCCAATCTAGTGATGTCACACTTGGATAAAGTACTCCTTCATATAGTGCGCCAACCGTAGAACCGTCGGCAGAAATTTCTAAAATACTCTCGGTTCTGTTCGTTGCCACATACAACATACCATCTTCTGCAATTACAATATCGGAAAAGGTGTCATCAGGTCCTACATCACCCAAGGCAGCGCCCAAATCTGTAAATTCGTCTACACTGGTTACCTCTGAATTCCCATTGAGGCTGGCCTTCCAGATTTTCGGTCCAACCTCGTCTTTACCTACTAAGTAAAGGGCTGAGTTATAATAGCTAACCCCTCGCACATCTGCTTCAAAAGGAAAGATTACTGTGTTATCTGGTAGTGAGTTTATGTTACTAATGTTCACACGCTCAGTTTGTGGAACATGACGCACTATGTGGGTATTGTTTCCCACTAACCACATAAATCCATTTTCGTCCATATCAAAGTTCATAAAGGTAAAAGGACTCGGCATAATAAAATGGGCCCCTTCTTTCTCTCCTTGAGCACCCTGGAATACAGCTCTAATTCCTAGGCAAATGTACATTCTATTATCACTGCTAAAATCTATGGCATCGAATCGAAATCGATTATTAGCTAAAACAAAATTACTAACCTCTTCCCCAGTGGCACTAACATCTATCTTGTTAACACCTAAAGGCGTACCTGACTCGGTAATTGCTACAAATAAGTCGCCATTATTATCAAGACCCAGTGAAACTGGAGTTTGTGAATTAGGAACAAATCCGGGATAGACTTCTACAATTGGGGGAGATAACTTATAAGTTAACGTATTAGAAAAGGTCTCTGAGCCAGTAACCAAAGCCTTCACTAATATAGTATCACCGGCAATGTTTGGTGGTCGCACTTCCAACTGAGTAGTACTTCCCGATAGAATGACTCCAGCTACTCCTTTGTCCTCTGAACTAGAAAAATATATTTTATTATCTGCCAGATTGGATGAAAAACCCGTGCCAGTTACGGTAATAGCGTCCACTCCTGATAAATATCCACCCTCGGGTGTTATGTTTGTCAAAGTTGGAGCTGTGCCGGTAGCTTGTTCATCGGGATTCCAAATTGAGGTAGCTTGCTCATCGCAGGCAGAGAACAGAGCGAGCACTAAGAAAAAGGTTAGAATATATGTTGGTCGCATCATAGCTTTTTGTATTAAATGTCTTTTACTATCGTTCATAAATAAGTTTATATCGCTATTCTGAAGGTCAAACGATTAACATTACTAAATATCCCAAAATCGGAGTAAGAGTAATCCACCAATAGCATTTGGTTGTTTCTCAAAGAACCTTTCACACCGAAGCCAACAGAGTATCCTTCTTCATCGCTAGGCAGTACATATCCACCACGTAGAAAGAATAAGTCGTTAAATCCATACTGAGCCCCAACCTGAATTTGCTCGTTGTAATCTCGGGGCCTATTTGCGTCCACGTTTACAATGAGAGAATGACGCTCTTGATTTAAGTCTGTCAGGTCTATTACATCCATAGATAAACCCATTTTAAAAGTAAGCGGCAATTCATGGTCTTGAGAATCAAAACTAACATCGGGTGAAAAATTGGTCACCGACATTGCAAAATTCAATGATTCAAATCCAGTGCGATAAAAAACACCAAAATCGAATACGGTCGTTGATGCCGAAAAATTCTGTTCAATAAGGCTGTTTTCATCACCGATACCAACAATACCTGCCCCTAAATCTTGAGTTACAAATTTAACATTAGCTCCAACAGCAAATTGATCGGAAATACTTTTGGCGTAAGATAATCCAGCTGAAAAAGCAGTTGGACTAAAGGTACCTACATCGAGATACCCACTTTCATTATCGGCACGGATGGTACGCTGAAGCTCACCATACTCCACATTCACCATATTGAATCCTATAATCCCAAAACGTCCTTCGAAAGGTTGAATTGTAGCTGCTACCGAAGAATAGTTGATGCCTGCTATCCATTCGTTTACCGAACCAGTAAGATCAACTCTTTGTGGACTCCATGCCATAGCTGAAGGATTATAGAACTGATGCCATGCCCCTCCTTCCATAGCCGTAACGGCATTAGCCATAGCCGAGGCGTTAGCATAATTAGAAGTGGATAAGAACTTCATGGTGGTTTGAGCTCTTTTTCTTTGCTGAGCTTCGGCTCCATCAGCGCAGAAGAGAACCATTAAAAGTGTTAAACTGCTTAATAGCGTTAGATGTCGTGTTAGCTTCATGTTCATATTCATAATGCGCTTAGAGGATTACAACAAATTTCTTGATGGTTTTTTCACCAGTTCGTTCGTCATTGCCCGTATTTTCAATGACGGCAATGTATACACCACTGGTAATTTTTTGACGTTCATCGGTGAACAAATCCCAATAATCATCTCCTGAACCATCACTGTGAATAATAGTTTTAACCTTTTCACCTAATTCAGTGTAGATAGTAATGGTACATTTACCGGGTATATCAAAGAAGGCGATACGATCTTGATCGGACTGCTCAAAACTTAGAGCATCAGAAGTATTACGAATGTAGGGGTTGGGGACTATTCGAATAGCATCTTCGCTTTCTCCCTGTGGGCGTTTCAAGCGGGCTGGATCGTAGGTCTGTGTGTAGTAACGATTACTACGTAATGCACCTGCTGGAGTTAGTGCAGAACCATCATTATCACCCGATTTGCCCACTGCTTGTATGTAATAGTAATAATCTAGTCCTCGAATAGGTCCACCTACTGGATTCGCATCATCATCCACATATTCTCTTGCATCAGGACCTACTGTTCCGACTAGATTATACGTACTATCCCTACGCTGACCTGCTCTATAAATCTCGAATCCATCAATTTTAGATGCATCTCCTTCATAAACCCAGTCCATATAGATGCCATCACCACCACCATTTACGTTGAATACACTAGGTGGCTGAGGAGGTTCAGGAATTTCTAAGCCATTTTGGTATGCGGATTTAGCGCGGCGGAACGACTCAAAAAGTACATCGCGACCTTTAAAAAATTCTTGGTTTTTTTCTTTGTCGTCTAAATCACCACTTTTATACGCTTGACCAACTTCAATTCCCTTTTCATAGCCAATTCCACCGGCGGCCTCAGCAACAACAACTTTAATGTCATCGCCTGGAGCCAATGTCCATGGTCCAAAACCCATGCCCGAGGAAAAACCACCTGATGTGCCAAGACCTGGATCGCCTGAAGGCTCCTCAAAGCCAGCCTGTCCCGTAGGCTCTACTATATATGCGTGTCGGGCTATTCTACCTTGTGACATTAAATCATATTCTTGGGCCATTTTTGCCGAATTAAATGGATCATTACCAGAGGTGAGCGGATCATCCGAGCCAATATGATTCATGGTGAAAGGTTGATTCGGATCATCTGACTCGTCATCTGGTGAGGTGTCTGCATGAATTTTCACCGTACCAACAAATTGCCAAGCAGCTAGCCGCCCAGTGGTATCGGCAGGCGTTAAACCACCTCTTGAGATGTCTGTTGCACTTGGCTGCCAAATAGGAGCACCAACATTGTTGTACTGAGTAAACTGCGGGAAATATCCATGCCATGAATAATTGGCAGTAATATCATCAAACCCGTAATTTGGACCTACACCGTCTCCAACCCTATCGTTCATCGTATTTATGCCCCAACCAGTAGCATTACCTATGGTATATCGAGTTGATCCATTCACCGACCATCTTCGCTGATTGTAAATCATAAAGTCTTCTACGGTGTTATTAGGTAGTTCAATATCAGCGTCCGCATCGGTGTTACCTGTATTGGTAAAGGTGTATTCTATGATATGATAATTCTCATGATGCTCGTTGGCGAATGCTATTATTCGGCGCTGCATGGTAATTCCCAACGCCGTGTTGACCACATTGTTAATTATTTTATCAGGGCCAATGTTTGGGTTTACTTCATCCACACCTGGATCTTCCAAATAACTAAGAGCTCCTTCTACATTGGCTTCTGGTGATGGAAACTTAGCAATGGTCTTGAATTCAGTTGGGAAAAAATATCCCTGCCCTGTTGCTCTAGGCCCAACGTGAATCACTCTAACTGGATATTGATTCCCCGCTTCATCGACTACATTTTTAGCACCCATCCAGAATCCTTTGGCCGCTTGCATATCCAAACGTGGATAAATGGCAGGATAACGGAAACCATCTTGTTGACCTAAGCCACGAGCTATTTCAATTTCGTTTCCAAGGTCTACGTAGAAATTCTGTAATGCTCCAACTTCCATCCATTTTGTTTGCTGTGCCTGCAAGGCAAAAGGAATCAACAACAGTGCTATTATGGTGTATGCTGAAGCTGAACTAATCGTTTTTTTCATGTTCTTTTTATTGCTAAGGCTATATTTGTTCATTTTATATCGCATTCTTACTGACCCCTTGCTTAAAAGCTTATTCTGATGCCATATCGGACAGCACGAGGATTGAAAAAGGTGAAATAAGGCTGATTTGGCATGTCAATGTATGCTTTCGTATCCAATACTTCTTTCACATAATCATTATCCGCTGGATTGAAAGTACCCGTAACTTTGTCATACTGGTAGTAATCTTGAGAAGCAGAATGCCAATACAAGGGACGCTCATGTGGATTAGCTACTGTCTCTAAGTTTACTACACTAACAATGGGTACAAAGTCTACATCAAAATCACGGTAATCACCTGGTTTATCGTTACCTGCAATAGGTGGTGATGGATAACCATTGCCAATTTCATCCAGTATTTCTTGTGGCAAATGTAAAGATCGCATGTAATTTAGTCGGTCACTTCCTATAACGAAGCCTGGAGTATAGGGTGAAAAGTATCGGTGATTAAGCACATTATTTACATCAACAAATAGGCTTGCTCGAATACGATCTACAACCACTACATTTTTTCTAAGACGTAAATCAACATTCCAATAATCTTTCCATTGTACGTTGTTCACTATTCCAGGAATGAAACCACCCCCTGTCCAACTCTCATAAGCACCAGATGTCCAACGGTAGATGAAATTAACATTCCAACCACCAATTGGATAAAAATCAGCAAAGCTCGGCCCCATTTCCTCCGGTACTAAAAACTCTAAACTAACATTGGCGTAAGGCTGAGGAACTGATGGGAATACATCATTCGCGGTGGTTGTACGTTCATAATCACGCTGTTGAGCCGGATTCTCGTAGGATCTGGCAAATCCAAATCTACCACTTCGACTCACTTGGTAGGTGTAGTTGGCGAACCCTCTCACATAGCGGCCTTGTGATTTACGGAATGTTAGCTCAACACCACGAATATCAGAATATCTGTTAGCTTGGTTTAGACTGTAATTAACCGATGCGTCTCTATTTGTATAGGTTACACTGAGCGGTTGATCGGTAACATCGCGATAAAATCCAGCTACTTTAATCAAATATTGATCGAAAAGCGATTGCTCATAACCAAGTTCATAGGCCACTGTTTTTGGTAAGGCTTGGTCAGGGTTAGCAAGCGAGGTGACTTGTTGCGATTCTGGATATACGCGGATATAATAAAGATCATCAGGAGTAGGTAGGCGATAGAAATGACCGTAATTGAAATAGAATTTAGATACTTCTGTTATAGGAAAAGAAACCCCAAGACGTGGGCTTAATCGTACTACTCCATCGGGAGTAATGGTTTGAAGGGTGTCTATCATACCAGCATTACCAATTCCCAAAGAGGCATCATAATCACTAAACGCGTACCATTTCTGTCCCTGAACGTAGTCCATTCGAAGACCCACATTGGCAATCATACCTTCAAATTCTAATTTATCTTGGACATAAGCCGATAAACGCATAGGGCTCGTATCCCACTTGTTTACCAAATTTGAAGCGGTCAAAAACTGGTCTATTCTAGCATTATTGGTTTTGTTGTCGATAAGCTGGAAATCAATACCTGCTTTAACCAAGTTCACTCGATTTACCTGAGATGTAAAGTCGGCACGTACATTATATAAGGTATTTCGAGTCGTATCACGAGCATTACTAAAACCAAGTCCCATGTTCAATCCAGATCCAATGAATTGTTGAGAGAAACCATAGTACCCAAACGGAGCTTCATTGGTAAATTCTCCGTCGGCAAACTCAATGTTTTGATCTAAATTTCTTGAACGGCCAATCAAGCCATCAAATCGCTCATGATTTACAATGGCTCGAACTTCATAGAAGGAATTATTAGACAGACTATGAGTAAAATGAAGCCCTCCAACAAACTGACGCTGTTCTAAGGGATTAAAATAATCGCTAGAAAACATGATAGCGGGAGAACGCTCATTCAAAGTGACAGCTCCTGCAATACTCGAAGCACTTCCACCAAACAATGAAGCTGAGGCTCCTGTACGACTGGCATTAGTTCCTGTGCTGTATCTATAAGAACCTTCAACGGATAATTTCATGCCCGACGCTACATCACTCGTCAGTTTTACTAAGTGATAATTCATTTCATATCGGTCACGGCTAAGCGGGACAATATACATTCTTTGTGTTGCTCTGGTAGAATAAGCAAAACGTAAGTTACCCAGTGATTCCCCAATACCTGGGACGGGGCCTGAAATAGTTGCATCTAACTCATAATCGGGCTCGCTTATTCCTAATTCCTTACGGTGCTGGAATCGAAAAAGACGCTGAGCCGCGTAAGGAGTTAAATCATTGGTTGGATCATCATCTGCCAATAATTCTTCAGAAACTGCATTCCAACCACGGAATTGAGGATATTGAATGCGCGTCCAATAGTCCCATGTTCCCTCTTGGAAGTTTTCGCCGGTACCTGTGAAAGCCACCTCTGGATCTAGATAAGGACGCAAAAATGGATTAGCCATAGGGTCATTAATATCTGGGCCAAAATGTTTGTCTTGGGGTGGTAAGAGACGAAATATAACGTCCATGTTGTATTTTTCTCTGTCTCCTTCTTTTGTTGTAACGCTGATAAGTCCAGATTGGATATTACCATATTCTGCGTTGAAACCACCTGTCTGGACCTGTACAGAATTAAGGGAGGTAAAAGAAATTTCTTGTGAGGCAGAGTTGCTTCGGGTCGATCGTTGGGATATACCATTCACAGAAAATTCCAAATCGGATGAGGAGCCCCCACGGACACTCGTACCTCTAATTCCAGCTCCTAGGCCAATCACTGAGGCCACATCTGTGACTGGCAAACTTGCAATTTCTTGTGCTTGAATAGAGGTTACTGAAGCAGAAACGTCCGGTCGTACAACTGGCTGTACTGCAGTAACCACAATTTCTTCCCCTTCTATGGTTTGTTCTTGTAATGTGAAATTAACTTCGGTAGTTAGATTTTCAGCAACGTTAACATTCTCAATAACAATGGAAGCAAAACCAATGTAAGTAGCACGTAAGGAGTATATACCAGGTTTTACATTTAATATTTGGAAGAATCCATCTTCACTTGAAGAGGCACCTTGAAGGGTTCCGTCTATAATAATATTGACTCCGGGCAGTACTTCCCCGTTAGCATCCGTTACTGTACCATTTATTTTACCAGCCTGGGCATAAAGTGTCGTTGAATGGAGAGTACTTGATAAAATAATGATGGAAAAGAATACAGCAATGGAATTGAAAAGCTTTTTGGTTCCCATAAACTCTTTTTTAGACTTCTGTTGTTGTTGTGATGGATTTAAAAGTAGACATGCGAGGCGGTTAGTACCCTAGACATTTATAATTACTTAATATATATATGTCTAATTAGAACATAACTACTTAATTGAAATAACGAAAGATAAAATCAAAAATTCCACTTCAGTTAACCTCTAATTTTAGAAAGCGTACAAGCAGTCTCATTAATTGTAAATTAATGTAAATACATCAAGTGTAACAACTCGCAAATACTCATAGACTCGAATTGATTGGAAGCGTATTCAATAAGTCTATGATTTTTTGTGCCTAAAAGTAACAGCAAATATTGAATCCTAGTTACCCCTTATTTGTACATACTGGCCATGGGCTTTGCAATGAATCTATTTACGGCTAGGTTTGGAGATTAGAGAAAATTTGTTAACAAATATTTACAATTGCCGCAAGTTATGCCGAGTCATTATAAACCGAAAAAAAAAGTGGAGGTGCGGGGAGTCGAACCCCGGTCCGAAAAGGCAGTCCTGCACATATCTACATGTTTAGTTACTGATTAAATTTCGCCATAGAACGAACCCAGTAACCCAGTGAACTATAGCTAGTCTGAAAAATTTCACAACTATTAGACAGACGGCTAATAGTTGCTATCCTGTCGGAATCGTCGCTCCTAATGGGCACAGACAGGCGTGCCACCCATGGAACGGCTTAGGCTGTTAGGCTGCTAAGCGGTATGAGTAATTGTTGTCAATTACATTTAGTCCATAATGGATGTTTAACGAGAACCATTGGACATCCTCGACATGCCACGTACGGATTTACTCTTCCCGTCGAATCCAGTACACCCCCAGTAAATCAGAGAACAGATGCACATACATCATCGAATCTCATTCTTAGTTAAGAACGATCACATTACAGAACGAAACTAGGATGATTCTTGTACGTATGTATATATAAAAATATACCAAATTTACGACCGAATTAATACTTTCAAATTTACCCGCATACTCCCCGTTCATACATCTACCGAGAGCCCTACTTTTTTCTAAGATTCAATGATTTATCTATTCCGATTTTCCCAAGTATTTCCCCTGCTATTGATGGTAAGCCTGCTACCGTTTCACCCTATTCAAGCTCAAGACAATACCTCTGCTCTCTCAGGATATATAAAAGATGCCAATACCGGGGAAACCTTAATTGCCGCAAATATAGCTTTATTAGAAACCAACCGAGGTACCACGACCAACACCTTAGGGTATTATACCCTACCTAATTTACTTCCTGGAACATATACCCTTGCAGTCAGTTATATTGGATATCGTCCCTTTAGGACGGAATTGAACCTAGCACCTGGAGAAACCAAACGGTTTGATATCGAACTAGAACCTGAGATCCTCTCTGGGGAAGAGATTGTGGTTGAATCTACTCGGGAGCAAGAAGCGCTAAAAAATATAGGTAGAGCACAAATAACTACCCAAACCATCAAAGAATTACCTGCCATCTTTGAAGCGGATGTATTTCGCAGTATTCAATTTTTACCTGGTGTCAAAGCAGCTTCAGATTTTTCGTCGGGGCTTTACATTAGGGGTGGAAGCCCAGACCAAACCCTCATATTGCTTGATCGAACCACCGTATACAACCCCTCCCATTTTTTCGGTTTTTTTTCCACCTTCAATCCTGATGCTATTAAAGATGTCCGACTTTACAAAGGTGGATACCCGCCAGAATATGGTGGTCGACTTGGTTCTGTTCTTTCGATTTACAACAAAGATGGAAACCGAAACAAAACCCAAGCTACAGCTACGTTAGGCATGTTAGCTTCTAGGGCAGCTATTGAAGGCCCTATTCCCAACGGCTCCTATATGTTCGCAATGAGACGGTCTACCCTAGAGCCCTTGCTAGGAGCACTTCGAGCTAATAATGATAATATACCATCCTTATTTTACTTCTTAGACACCAATGGCAAGCTAAATGTCGATATAGGTACAAACGATAAATTATCCTTAGCTTTTTACTCTGGAAAAGATAGAGTCGATTTTCCCTTTGGGGATGACGCCGAATTCAAACTTCATTACGGTAACCAAACCATAAGTGGAAATTGGACCCATATATTTAACGAAACCACCTTCTCTAATTTTGTAGTAACCGGATCCCGCTACTTTAATTTTCCGACCTTCGAAATCGCCGGAACACCGTTTAAACGAGATAACAATATTTATGATTTATCACTGAAGGCTGACATTGAATATCTTCCCAACGAAAAACATTCTGCGAGTACCGGTATTTGGGCAGGAGTATTCACCTTCCGTATACAAGATCAGTTTGACGGTCAAAACACCTTCGGTCAACGTATACATGCTCAATATGCCTCCTGGTATGTTCAAGACGAATGGCGCCCCAATAATCAGTGGAAGCTCCTAGGTGGATTACGTGTTAATACCTTTTCAGATGGTTCTTACCTACGATTAGAACCCCGCTTATCGGCTGAATATCTTCGATGGAATCGCCTTAGACTTCAAGCAGCCTACGGAAGATACAATCAATTCTTCACTCTAATCACCAACGAAGCCTTCTCTGGTTTCGATTTATGGTTAACCTCTGACAAAGGAATTAAACCAGCGTATGGGGATCAATTTATTTTAGGTTTAAAGACGATTCCCTTCCAAGGATATGGCTTAGACATTGAGGGCTACTACAGAACCATGAAGGATTTATTCGAGCTCGATCCTTTTTTACCCGATGCCGCAGGTTTAGCCTATGCCGACCTATTCCGCTTTGGTGAAGGAAGCGCCTATGGGTTAGAGGTGCTATTTGAAAAGCGGCAGGGGCGTTTAACGGGGTATTTAGGATATACATGGGGTTATACCTGGCGCAAATTTCCCGGATTCAACACGGATCCTAGCACTCGATTAACACCAGGAGAAACAGCTCAAGCCCGCTTTTATCCTCCAAAGTATGATCGCCGCCATGACGTAAATTTCATATTAAACTACACCCTTTCGTCTAAGTGGAAACTCACTGGAGCTTGGGTATATGCCACCGGTCAGGCGTACACCCAAGTACTCGGACGCTACGCCTTACTCGATGACCCTTTTGGAGCTTCTGAATTTAACAACGCATTTACCGTTGGTAAGGTCAATGCCTCTCGCCTCCCCTCTTACCATCGCATGGATTTCTCAGCTCAGCGAAGGGGTTCACTCTTTGGGATGCAAACCCTACTTCAGCTTCAAATTATAAACGTGTACAATCGTCGGAATGTCTGGTTTCAAAACTTTGATTTTGACGAAAATCCAGTTCAACAAACCGATGTCACACTATTGCCCATCATTCCAGCTATTTCGATCACCTTTAATTCTCCTAAATAACATGAACCGAATTAGCCGTCTTATGAACCTAAAAATAACGCTAATGGTAGCATCTGTTCTTTTATTCACAGGAGCATGTGACCCGTACACTCAAGATAGCTACACTGAACAAGTGGTGGTAGAAGCGTATTTGACTGCAGGGAATTTATTGCCACCCGTGCGCCTATCAACCACAGCCGAAGCTACTGTGTTCTACAATTTTGAGCAGCTTGCATTAAGAAACGCCCAGGTCATGATTTGGGAGTTGGACGAACAAAGCGAGCAAAAAGAGTCCCGAATCACCTACGAAGAAGAGTCTCCTGGGATTTATCAACCAACTGAGAAGCATCGTGTGATTCCGGGTGCAAAATACCTACTCGAGGTCATTCATCCAGATTATGAGACTATTTTCGCTCAAACACAGGTGCCAAAAGATTTTAGCATACTCAATGGCATTCCGGATACGCTCCGGTATCAATCAACCGAACAGTTAAGCCTTGAACTGAGCGCAGAGGCTGCAGAGCAAGGCCAGAATTATTATATCATCAACACGGTGGCTAAAAACCCATTTGAAGAGTTATTAACACCTTTTTATAGGGAATTTCTGGATGATGAAAACGAGGAAGAAAAAGAACAAAACCTTCAGGAATTACGTATTAACTCATCCGGCATATTAAATGAAGGTAACTTTGAACGAAACCAAGCAGGGAATATTGAGATCCGCTACCCTTGGCTTGCGGTCGCTTTTTTTGGAGAAAATGCCATTATCCCTTCCGTCATTGATAAAAATCTCTATGATTATATTCGCTCGGAATCTGTTCAACTCGGAGGTTCTACCTTATCGCCCGGTGAGATTCAAAATGTACTCACACCTATTCGTGGTGGCGTAGGTATTTTCGGCTCTATGGCCAGAGACACGGCAAACACCCTCATACTTCCATTGGAAATTAGCTTTCCTTGATGTGTATATTAAACCCATGAAACATATTTCTGAATACATCCAACCGCATACCATCTGGTTATTCATCATTGCGCTTGGCTTTTCAATGAATCCCTATTACAGCTATCTGCATGCTCAAGCAAATCCGGATGATGTGCAAATAGCTCGAATAAAATATCGCGGTGGTGGAGATTGGTACAACGATCCTTCTTCATTGACTAACCTTTTGCGCTTCACCGCAGAAAGGGTTCCATTGGGCTTATCCACGCGGTATAGAGACGTGGACTTGGGAAGTACCGATTTATTCCAATATCCATTTACCTTCCTAACGGGACATGGAACCATTGCTAGTAATACGAGCGAGCGAAGAAATCTTAGGCGATATTTGGAGCAGGGTGGTTTTTTGTATGTGGATGATGACTACGGACTAGATGCTTCCTTTCGGGCGCTCATTGCCGAAACCTTTCCAGAAGAAGAATTAATTGAACTCCCATTTGCTCACCCACTATTCAATCAAGTTTTTACTTTTCCAACGGGCGTTCCAAAAATACATGAGCACGACAATCAAGCGCCCAGAACCTTCGGATTATTTCTCGATGGGAGATTAGCGTTGGTATACACCTTTGAATCAAACTTAGCCGATGGTTGGGCAGATCCAGCCATTCACAACACCCCAGAAGATAAGCGAACTCAAGCGCTACGAATGGGGGCTAATATACTGGTGTATGCCCTGAGCGCCGCGCCTTAGGTTCCAATGAACTAATCCTTTTTTTCCCGGTCTTTTTTCATCACATAGTGAAAACTCTTTGGACTCAAGCTTTCCCCTTTTTTACCAACCGGATCGGGGTATAAATCCTCAGAATCTCGTTGCTCACGATCGGTTATTTTCTTCTGTATTTCACTTTGAAGTGCCACTATTTCCTTTTTCTCTTGTGTATCTGCTGACTTGAATCGCTCTGCCAACTCCGCTCGTTTTCTTTTGAAATAATTAATTTCCAGAGCTTTTAGGCAACCTTTAACACTACGATAAGGGTCTTTATCTTTTTTAAATTCGATGCCTGTTTTTTCGTGATGACGTGTAGAGGCAGTATGGATTTCTAAAAATATATCCCCTAACAGTTCAGGATATGGAGATGGTTGTCTGCTGTAGTAATCTACTCCAAAGGATTCCTCGGCTTTATACCGCTCTATGATGTCCAAATAGAATAATCGTAATTCTTGGTCTTCGAATAGCTTTTCATTGGCTAAACCACCAACATAACCCACCATATCGCGTCCAAAACTTATCATAATACGAATTAACTCCTTTTCATAATGAGGCTTTGGCACTTGTTTAATGGCTGCAGTCCGAAATCCATCCCCACCAAACCCCTTTGGATCCATCTCTGCGTACCGTCCTGCGACTTCATCACTATAAACAGGGTGAGCATATTCCGAGGCATAGGGCGCCGTTATTCCAAATTCACCACTTCCTTCCATATTATCGAAACGATTAGAAGCTTGTTCATTTCTACCTTGTCTATTTCTAGCTTCTTGATTTCGCTGGCGCTGTTGTGCTCGCTCTTTTTGAACCGCCCGTTCACGAAGTGCCCGATCTAACTCTTGGAAAAGTTCACGATCTGTACCCTTTCGATATTGCTGTGTCTTTTGGTGTACATGCTGTATGTACACCTGCCGCTGAATGGTATCTGGTATATGTGCCACAGCTTCAATTAGTTCATTAATCACTCTAGCTAATGAAATAGGCGCCTCCAAACGTCCCTCCGTAGCTGCCTTTGCTAACAAAAAATCTACAAAATCTTGGCTTTTTTTATGCTTAATATCATCAAAAGATTCTTTCCCAAACTGTTTAACAAAAGAATCCGGATCTTCTCCATCGGGCAGTTCCAGTAATTTTACCTCAAGTCCTTCCTCCAACGCTAGTAAAATTCCTTTTTTCATCGCATTCTGCCCAGCCGCATCCGAATCATAGATCATGGTTAAGGTATCTCCAAAACGATGTAACGTACGCAGCTGCCCAGGTGTTAAGGCCGTGCCAGAACTAGCAACTACATTATCTATGCCATGTTGGTGCAAACTTATTACATCGGTGTACCCTTCTACCAGAATCATTTCTTTGTTTTTACGAATTTGATTCTTAGAAAAATTAACTCCGTACACCACCTCACTTTTATTGTACACCTTAGTTTGAGCAGAATTAATGTATTTGGCTGTTTTTTCATTGCCTAATACTCTTCCAGCAAAGGCGATCACTTTGCCCGTAGGGTTAAAAATGGGAAACATCAAACGCCCTCTGAACGTATCATACACTCCCTCAGATTCTGTGCGCTGCTTAACCAAGTCCCCTCCTAGCAAATACAGATGATCAATTCCAGCCTCCTGCGCTGCATCGATCAAAGCCTGACCTGAACTAGGCGCATACCCAAGTCCGAATTGCTTTATAATGTCGTGGCCATAGCCTCGTTGGTCTAAATAACTTCTGGCCTTTTGCGCTTCATCCAACTCCATTAGCGAACGATAAAAGAATACCCCCGCAAACTTCAGTGCATGCAAAATACCTTCTTTTTCCTGCTCAAATACCTGCTCCTCATAACTACTTTGCTCCTGAGGTAGATACACTCCAAAACGATCAGCTAAGGTGCGAAGCGCCTCATTGAAATTGAGTCCTCCCTGATCCATGATAAATTTGAATACATCTCCTGACTCTCCACAACCAAAACATTTAAATATCCCTAGACGAGGGGTTACATGAAAGGATGGAGATTTTTCATTATGATAGGGACATAACCCAGTAAAACCACTCCCCGAGCGCTTTAACTTAACATAATCGGAGACCACCTCCACAATATCGGCTGCGTCCCGAATTTCTTCTTTTTTAGCATCACTTATCATACCTTGAAAATAGGAGTTTAAAGGCAGGGCGAAAATATATTTTTCGAAGTATTTTGAATATCCTCCAAATACCTTACCACTGCCTCGTTTGCATCAAACAGTAGTATTTATGTTATCCTATTTAGCATCCTCAAAATTAGCGTTCCAATCTTTATTGATCTTAGGTCTATTCCCTTTTTTTTGTACGGTAACCAACGCGCAATGGTCTGTTCATCTCGGGTTAATGAACTCCCAAATCGTGGATCCTCTTGTCTCCTATCAAAGCTATGAAGGAAATGGTCTCAAAGGGCATCTAGGGTATAATTGGACCAAGGAAACCCGCTCGTCTACCATCTCTTTGGAAACCGGGCGTTCGCGTCTAAGTAACCGGCATAATAATTATTGGGACAGTCGCAGTCTTAGTTTTTTTTTACATTCTGAGCTTCCAGCTACTCCTTTTTTTCCCAAGCTGAGCATCCACAGTGGATTCGAAGCTCAATTGCTTCAAATAGAGTCCTTCTTTTTTATGGAATCCAACGCATACAATGGAAGGAGAAGTGGATTTGGAGCCATTCGTATTCCACTGCTTATTTCAAGTAATTATTTTCTTAACCAAGCCCTCCCCATAACATGGACGTTGAACTTACCGGTGCTACAATATACCCTTAGACCTGGCTACAGTGTTCTTGATCCTGAAGAACTCTTCGGCAAAGATCCCACTTTTGGGAATATCCTTAAAACAGGCCAATGGAGCCCGATAACAAGCCCCAGGCAATGGCAATGGGAGCTTAAATGGGCTCCTCAATCACAAGTAAAAGACAACAACTATGTCGTATTTGTTACCCATAAATACCAAAGAATTCCCTTTCCACAGGTCTTTAAAAGTAGCTCTATTCAGTTAGGTGTTGGAGTATATTTATGAATTGGTTCAAAGGGATTCGAATTAACCGGGGTCTGAGACCTAATGGATTTTCAGGTTTTAGATTCAAGGAATTGTTGTGCCTAACCGTTTTTTTTGGGGGACTTATTTCTTGTGAAAGCTTTATGGGGAGTCGGTTTAATGACCCGCGAGATACCGTATCAAATGAAGAAGTCTTTGATCATTTTTGGCAGGAATTTTCTGATTACTATCCTTATTTCCAACACAAAAACGTGAATTGGAATGAGTTCTACGAGATTTATCGCCCTTTAGTAGACTCCGCAAGTACACAAGGGGAGTTATTTGATTTGCTTGAACAAATGATTTACCGCCTAAAAGATGGGCATATAATGCTTGAGAGTCCCTTTAAGAGATATCGATATTACGATTGGTACCAAACCGATTACAATGGAAGTCTGATCTTCGCTAACTATTTACATTACCAGCTTCAAGAGGATGCGTCTGGTGCGTATAGCTATGGTCGTATTCAGGATATTTTATATGTACACTTGGGAAGTTTTAGGGGATCTGAGAAGCCTTTTAACGAGCTGGCTCAAATTATTGCATCATCTTCTAAAGACACCAAAGGACTCATATTAGATTTGCGTACCAATGGTGGAGGAAGCGATATAAATGCCCATATTGTTGCACAAGAATTTATGACTAGCCTCACCCGTATACGTTGGATTAGATACAGAAATGGCCCAGAACACTATTCATACAGTCGTTGGATTTCTAATGAATTAACTCCTAAACAACATAGCTATGAACAACCTGTTGTGATCATTACTGACCGCAGTGTGTTTTCTGCCGCTGAGGATTTTGTGCTTGCCTTACGCCATTTACCCAATGTATACGTAGTTGGTCAGTTTACAGGTGGTGGATCCGGGAATCCAATGACCAGAGAGTTACCAAACGGTTGGATCTTAAAAGTACCCCGTTGGCAAGTGGCTGATCCGCTAACTAAAATACTCTATGAAGGAATTGGTTTAGAGCCAGATTCTGTGTTAGTGCAACGAACCCTCGATACCACTTTGGGCATCGACCGTGTATTGGACTTTAGCATAAAATATATCAATGAAAATGCTAACTAAACTGTTCTGATCTTCTCTTAAGATGACTCATATACTGTCAGTATTATCATTGATACTAGAACTCCATTTCATTTAAAATAAGGGCTACATTTTAGTGTAAAGCATACTATATTTAACGCCTGTAAATAGGGTTAATACCATATAGATACGGAAAAAGGCGAATAACCCAATAAATCTGTAAATTTTATATCCATGAGCGTACTTGTTGGCAAACAAACTAGATTAATTGTACAAGGTTTTACCGGGAGTGAAGGAACCTTTCACGCAGAACAAATGATTGCCTATGGGACTCCTGTGGTGGGTGGTGTTACACCTGGAAAAGGTGGGCAAAAGCATTTAAACTTACCCGTATTTAATACCGTAAAGGAAGCGGTTGAATCCGAAGGTGCAAATACCTCTGTCATTTTTGTGCCACCGGCCTTCGCTGCGGATGCAATTACTGAAGCCGCTTTCGCTGGAATAGAAGTAATTATTTGTATTACTGAGGGTATTCCTGTTAATGATATGATTGTCGCCAAACAAATCGTGAAAAGTCATGGGGCTACACTCATCGGTCCAAACTGCCCCGGTGTTATAACTCCAGGGGAAGCTAAAATTGGCATTATGCCAGGTACTATTTTTACACCCGGTACAGTCGGAGTAATTTCTCGGTCAGGCACCCTTACTTACGAGGCGGTTGATCAGCTTTCAAAAATTGGATTAGGTCAAAGCACGGCCATTGGTATTGGTGGGGATCCAGTAATTGGAACCACACATTTAGATGCGGTTAAACTCTTCCAGGATGATCCTGGTACCGAATCTATTGTACTTATTGGTGAGATCGGTGGGTCTGCTGAAGAAGAAGCAGCAGCCTACATCAAAGAGCATGTAAATAAACCAGTTGTTGCTTTCATAGCTGGATCAACAGCGCCTCCTGGCCGTCGTATGGGTCATGCTGGAGCTATTATCTCAGGTGGAAAAGGAACCGCTCAAGAAAAGAAAAAAGCATTGTCGGAAGCGGGAATTACCGTCGTAGAAAGTCCAGCTGAGATTGGTGTTACCTTAAAGAGTATACTCTAGGCTACATTTCCATTGCGGGAAAAAAACATTAGCTACTACAGGTGTGTTCCGTCGGGTATAACAGTACCCTTTTTGACGATAATGATACCTTCCCGCACGTAATGAAATGGATAGTCACCGTCATCTAAATGCTCACCACCTACAATTCGTACGTCGTTTCCAATACTCACGTTCATATCAATGATGCAATTGCTAATGTAGCATCGCTGGCCAATTCCCATCGGTGGTTCTGTCGGTGCTGCCGCATTGATAAACTCCTGACTCTGGAAAGAATCGTTACCCATTATAATGGAATTTTCAATGGTGGTACCTTTGGCAATGCGAGAGCGAATACCAATGACGGATCGAACTATACGACTCGCTTCAATGATACAGCCTTCAGCCATCAAGCAGTTCTCCATGGTAGTACCCATTATTTTGGATGCGGGTAGTAATCGAGCGCGTGTATAGATGTAGGCATCATTATCATATAAGTTGAATTCAGGCACCGTATCCGCTAATGACAAATTAGCTTCAAAGAATGACCGTATGGTACCAATATCTGTCCAGTACTTTCCGAATTCAAAGCTACATACTCGCATTCCTTCATTTAGTGTTTTCGGGATAATTTCTTTCCCAAAATCAGTAGCATTTGGATTTTCGTTAAACAAGCGTATCAAGGTCTCCCGATTAAAGATATAGATACCCATTGAGGCTAAGTAGTTTTTACCTTGACTTTTATACGGCTCGGGTACTTCAGATTTCCACTTCTCCAATTCCTCGGTTGCGGGTTTTTCTACAAAAGAATCTATTAACCCGTCTGAATTGGTTTTCATTATTCCAAAGCCCGTAGCATCACGATCTATAACAGGGATGGTTGCAACGGTTAAATCTGCCTGCTGTTTGATGTGCAATTCAAGCATTTCACTGTAATCCATCTGGTAGAGTTGGTCACCTGATAGAATCAACACATATTCATAACTGTGGTTTTCCATATGATGAATAGATTGCCTAACCGCGTCTGCTGTACCCTGAAACCAATCCGTGTTTTGAGCGGTTTGTTCGGCAGCCAAAATATCCACGAAACCATTGCTGAATACATCAAAATTGTAGGTATTCTTAATGTGTCTATTAAGAGAAGCTGAATTGAATTGGGTTAAAACGTAGATGCGTTTTATTCCGGAATTTAGACAATTAGAAATAGGTATGTCAACCAACCTATACTTCCCTCCTACGGGCACCGCTGGTTTGGATCTATGATCGGTTAAAGGAAATAGTCTTGTTCCTCTACCACCACCGAGAATGATGGCCATCACTGAATTATTCATGAATTACCTATATTTTAACTCGTGTTGTTAATGAATCAGAGCTAGCTACTATGTATGCTCATGATTTTTATAGTAAGTAAATAAAACGATTATTGTCTATACACCAAGTAGGTCTTAACATAAAAATATTATTTACTCTGCATCCAAAAGAAACAATATCCTGTCTCAAGTTCCAAATAGAATCAACCACGATAGGACTGTAATTCTACATATAGTTTCTTATACTGTTTTGCAACCTTCTCCCAAGAATGATCACGTTGCATAATTCGCTCACGTAAGGCATGCATAGCTTCTTGGTCAGTATACAAATCACTTGCCCGTAAAATAGCCTCTTCTAATGCATCATAATCAAAGGAATTAAATTGTATACCAAGCCCATTTGATAATGAAATATCGGGTACCGAATCTTTTAAGCCACCCACCGATCGTACTATCGGGATAGTACCATATCGCATGGCATAGAGTTGATTGAGCCCACAAGGTTCTACCCTTGATGGCATAACCATAAAGTCAGCGCCAGCATACATTTGTCTAGCCAAGCCTTCATTATAAGTCAACCTAGCATTAAAATAACCCACATAATCCTGATCGAGTTGTTGGAATGCTGCTTCTAATAAAGGGTCTCCCGTTCCCAATAAAATAAAATTACATTCTTTCCCTTTCTCACGAAGCCCACAGATCACTGAAGCCAATAAATCCGCCCCCTTTTGGTGTACCAACCGCCCTATAAATGCAAATAAGGGTCTATCTGGATCCAGACTATATTCTTGGCATAACGCATGCTTATAATAAGCCTTCCCATCACTGACATCTGTACAATCTGGATACTCTTCAGTAGGGCCATTTAAGGTGTAATGCTGATCTAAATAAGTATCCGTTGCAGGATTCCACACCTCAGAATC
>Ga0233432_10001521_pt1 | contig 22427 bp, 18 predicted proteins | sample SI_122_August201_6_FD_179870 | JGI IMG/M metagenome (GOLD analysis project Ga0233432, IMG submission 179870) | Seawater microbial communities from Saanich Inlet, British Columbia, Canada - SI_122_August2016_10_MG | ecosystem: Environmental > Aquatic > Marine > Inlet | place: Canada: British... | reverse complement strand
TACAAGATTTGCAAGACGGAAGTCAAGAAGCCATGTGTCTTTTGATTGAAGCGGCAGAACATTATCAGTATCTCCAACAGGCTTATGACGACAAGAGACCTGCGAGTATACATGTCGGAGTCCACTTTAGCGATTGACCATGCTTGGTCGGTTGTCAAGGGTGACCCTGACAAGATTGAGAAGATTCTTCCTTTAATTGCGGGATTGGGAATGCTTGGATATGGTGGTTATCAAGCGCATAGGAATGTAAAAGATAATAAAATCACTGACCCTTTTCTTGGAGTGAAGGTAGCCGAAGGTGACGACCCTCGCTTAAATCCACAAGGTGCAACTGCACTTCAAATTGCTACGGGCCTTAGTCAAGGTCTTGGTGCAGGTGCTGGAGTCAAGGTAGGTGCTAAGTTTGTAGGTGCTAAGGCTACAAAGCGAGGGGGTGCTATAGCGGCACAAAGACAGGCGGCACGAGAAGCGGCAGAGCAAGCGACAATAAGTCGTGTGGCGAGAGCACAGGCTGACGAAGCCGGAAGAAGTCTTGGTCCTGCCGCCGCCGCTAACGCAGATGCTCGTCTGATGGCTTTAGCAAGAAACCAACCTTATACTCAGCGAATGGGTAGAGAAGCCGGAACACAAGCGGCTCGCAGAGGCAGTATGAGACAAGGAGCATATGATAGAATGGCCGCAGGTGCTGGTAAAATAGATGATGCTATCCCACTCGGAAGAACGGCGGCTTTTGGTGCAGGCTTGGGTACATTAGGTGCGCTTGGATTGGCTGGTGCTAACTATGCGGCTGGTAAATTCGGCAACTTATTTGGAGGTGGACAAGGCTCTCAACAACAACTTGAAAGTGGCTTTGGACAAGGCCAACAGTACGATGCATTCGGGTCAGGAGGACTCGGTGTCAATGATATTTCCAATGTACAAGGTAACGCTGTTGCCGACCGACAAATATGGAACCCCGGAGCCTATGAAGGTCAACAGCGGGTTGAAGACTTTGAAGGTACTGGTACAGCAGGTGGCGGCGAGTTCGGCGGATTTGGAATTGGAAAAGGTGATATTATGTTTGTAAACAGAACAGGAAATGAAATCAAGAAGCAAGTTGAAGAAATGATGTACAAAGCAAAGTGCCCCGAATGCGGCAAAGAAGACTGCATTGGTAAAATGCACTGCGGTACAATGAAAGCAGATGACAAGAAAGACAAGAAACCAGCACATGGTATGGTCATTGTCATCGGCTCCAAAGCAGGGCCCGGTCCTTCCAAGGACGGCAAGCGAGAAAAACTTGACTCTGAAAAGAAAGAAGAGTGAGAACCTCTTCCCATAAGACGGGTCGGGGAGGAATCTCTCTCCCTTCTCGGCCCGCCTTGTTGATTTTGTGATACCTTTATCAACTCACCCGCTGTCCCAAAGACGAGAGGGATTGTTATGCAGAGCAGTAGAGAGCCCATGCGAGAAGCCGACCAAGCCGAAATTAGATTGATGGGTCTTATCTTGACCCAAGCAGTGTCAATTGGGATTGCCGTTGCTGTTTTTGATGCCGAATACTGGCTGAACTTAGATGACCCAGCAATGAACGGAGTCACTTATGCAATGGGCGCATTCGCAGTACAAGGTGTAGCCTATTACCTGTTCAAGATGTTTTTCCAACAAGGTATGGACGAAAGAGCACGAATGGCTATACAAGAAAAACAACGCAGAACTCGTTACCGAAGTATGGAAATGACCTTTGACCGACGACGACAAGACATGGAATTGAAGATGCAGGAAGCCCAACTTGAGTCAGAACTCAACTGGATGGAACAACATCCCGGTCAAACTCCACCTTGGATTGAAAGTAGGGTGATGGGGAGTGGTACAGGTACTGTTGACTTTGTACCTACCTCTGCAACCCAAACGGGCCCTTTGAGCCTTGGTCTTGATTTCAAAGATGAGAAAGCACGAAATTCTGACGGAACTTTCAAGAAGAAAGGGAAGTGAGACTCGTGGGTCGTATCTTTAAGACTCCCAGCGACGATGCTGTGGAAGAGACCCTCCGTAGTATGCACATTGCTAATACTGTAGATGTGGCTTATGAGCGGGGTTTGGGATGGATAAAGGTAGTTTTATTCTCTACAATCACTGCTTTCGTAGTCAGTGCTTTTGAGTATTACACAGACTGGAATCTTTGGGAGTCTTCCGGTAATTGGCTTAAGTTAAAGTTACAGAATTTGGCTAACAGTATTTTTGATTAGAGGGTTATTGTATGTCATTGGGTGGTAGTGCAATGGTCGGTGGCGTCGTATTCGCCAAAGAACTCTATCACTTTTGGAAGCCTCGTCGTGTTGGTATCTATGGACCTGCTATGGCGGGTAAGACAACACTTGACCGTTACATGACAACGCCGGGAGAAATGGAGGATATTGACTTAGCAGACCGTACGAAGCATTTCAAAGTCCCCGGTCTTAATCGCTTCCTCCTTCCGAGGGCATCAAGGAAAAGAGTTGGCTGGAAAGGAGATAAACGGGTCGTATATTCTGCTGACATTGCCGGAGAAGACCGTTTTTGGAACCTGTGGGTTGACGATATGGTCACTCGGCAAGTGGAGGCTATTATTTTTCTCTTTGATAATAGGGCAACCAAAGGCGGAGATGCCGCTGTTCAGGCAGTCGGAGGGTTCAAATTCCTCGTTGACTCCATTTTACATAAGCAGTACCGTTATCGGAATTTAAGAAGTCGTTGGAAAGGGAAGAGATATGCTCCGAAAGTTATTATGTTGGTGGCGAACAAAGCAGATGAATGGTGGGATGACCCAGCAAATATCCTATGGCAACAGCAACGACTTGGAGAGCACAGAATCTTTGATGCGTTCAGAGACGACCTCATCCGTTTACAGAAAGCGGGTATTCCTACGAAGAGGGGAATGATGGCGACCAAGATTGGTTGGAATGTAGAGAATACAATGATTGATTTATTGACATAGGTGACTAAGATGATGCGACTAAGAGGATATGGGAATGTACCACAGAGTGATGCGAACTTGGCTAACATGAGTCAGTCGCACTTAGTAGCCCTTGGACAACAAGGTAACGCCAGTCATGAGCAGTTGCTTGAAATGCAGGCGGCACAGCAAGGTATGCAAGAGATAGCAAAGCAGAACATTGAAGTTCCGAAGGTCAATTTCTATCCAAGTAGGCACCCTGATGCAAGGAAAGCAAGGAAGCAGGACATCCGTAGTGCAAGAAATTTACTTACACCTACCAAGAGAGGATTCTTTAATCCACTAAGGTGGGTTTGGGGAAGGAAGTACCGCTATAATCGCCAAAGTAACTTGTGCGTCATTGACGGTTGCGACTGCGAAGAACTCATCAAGTACGATAATCTTTATGCTAAAATCACCGATGAACAATCCGGTAAGAGTCTTTGGGAAATGTACTGGAAAAATCCGGTTACTCAGTCTCCCGAAGCATTCGTAGCAAGAGAACAAGTAACGAATGGTCGGAAGATGAAAGGAACTTATTGCCCTGAACACTTACACCTGTATCACTTATTGTGCAAATGGGAAGGCGAGGCTGATAAAGACCACAACAAGACCAAGACAGGCTTAAAAGAAATGATGAAGAAAGGAGTATCTACGGTAGCAGTCCCTATCGCCATAGTCAAAAAGAAGGACAATACTCCTGAATTGTTGAAGAAGTACGAACCGTTCTTTATGCAATTAGAAAAAGACTCAAAGAAATACCCCGGTATCAACCTACTTCATTACAAAAACCCGGAAACAGGAATCAATGATGTGACCATGATTGTCTTTGATTTACGATTGTTTCAGCAAGAGATGGGCAATATGAGTCCTACTTTGTCGGACGCCATCAGTCAACTCGGTATTATGCAACATCCGGTACCAAGTGCCGTGCAAAGTGCACAAACTCTACCCCAAGAGGTAACCAATGGTGTTATCAATCACGAGGGCCTCCCACAGACTGACCAAGGTATGTTTACCCAACAAGGTGTATGAAATGTTATTTGGAAATGGACAACAACAAAACACTGGTGCTTTGAACTTAGGAGCGCAGGGTGTAGGTAATCCCACCGGGGCACAGATGAACCCTTTTGCTCCTCAAGGCGGCATGATGCATCAAGCGCAGGGTAATGCGTTTATGGGCGGAATGATGAACGGCGCAGGTATGCAACAGGGTATGATGGGACAACCTATGCAACCACCTTCCGAAATGGAAATACAGATGGCTATTCTCAGAACGCTTTCTCCTATTGACCGCTTTGTAGCAGGTTCGGGTATGGCTACTCTTTTGCAGATGTTCAATGACCTCGTGAGTTTTTCAGTTCTTGAGATTCTTAAAAATGCAGAATTCGTCATTGATGACAAGGAAGGTAAAATGAAGATGGACATTACTTCTTTGCCGAGTAACCTCCAAACCATGAGTGCCGAGAATGTCACCGGCCAATTCAATTCGTTACAGATGATAAGTCAGCAAAACATACAGCAGGCCGAAATGCAACAACAGCAGATTGCGGCGTTTGCTCAACAATCCATGATGGGCGGTGCTTTGAATGCCGCACTGACCAACGATGGCTTCTTAGACAAGGCTGGCGGTGCCGCTGGTAACTTTATGGGCCGAATGATGGGAACAAGGTGAGATTGATGAGAGATTACAATGCATTTAGCGGCCTTTCAAATACGGCTATGGAGATTTTTGCTCCAAGAAAGAGCGTCATTGTTGATATGATAATGGTTCAGTTACTGACCATCATTGTGACACTCTGTACTTTACTCCTAACTTCCGGTGGTAAGATGGGAAGCAACACGATGGCTTACCTTGTTGTAGGTTTATTCGGTGCTTTCTTTATGCTGACCGGTATTTATTCCCGAATCTCTGAGATTTAGTGTCGGTACATGTCTTCCCCACTTTTTCAAGGGGCATTCACTTGACGATAGCCCTGCTTTGACTCTCATTTGACAACCACATTCTGTGCATCTGTAGTTTTTCCAACTCGGACAACCTCTACAGATACTCAGCCTGAGTTCTTTTACATCGTCAGGGGCATACTTTCTGAGTGCAATGTCTCTACCAGCCCTTGATAGGCTCTTTGCGGTCTCTATAGAGACGGGCACTCCCATGATTTTGGGCTTTATCCTCGGTAACTTCATCAGTTTTCGCAGGTCTTCTTGTTCAAAAGGGTTATTGATGCCTGCCTCTTCCGACATATTATGGGAGGGGCTCGTCAGACAAAAAGAAGTTGTCCATTTTGTCAACACGACGACCGTGATGCACTGGAACAGAGCATTGTTGACGGGGTTGCAAACTCTCAAATTATGGACAAAGACATGGGTTGGAGGACAAATACAGCCGAGCGTCACATGATGAACCATGTAGGCGACTACCATTCCACTGCGAACCATGCGTGTGTCGTCTGTACCAGTGACAACCGTAAAGAGTTAGAGGTTGCTTACTTTGAAGGAGACCGTAGCAGTGAAGATATTGCTACTGAGTTAGAATGCAGTGAAGATTCAGTATACAGACACATGAAGCAACACTTCCAACCTCTTGTCAAAAAGAGTTCTGCGGCCATCGTTTCTGTTAAAGTGGGTGCCGAGATTGATATTCTTAGGGACAATGTACAAGGTCTTAATGGAAAACTGGCGCAGTACATGGCCGAAACTAACATTCATGACGACGGAGTTATCAGTGACATGGTAAGGCTTCACAAGGAAGTACGAGAAACACTCAAGGACCTAACCACTTATCAGGAAAAATGGGCCGAACCTACTACAAATGTCGCCAATAACACTATCAATGTCCTCAAAGTTGAATTAGGCAAAGAGAGTCCCGATGTTTGGAAGCGGGTCAAGGCCAGCCTGCTTGCCGACGCTGACGGAACAGTGGATGAAGACATTCTTGACATACTATGAGGTGATATGAATGCCAGCCACAGGTTCCGACACTCGTATGTACGCACCTCGTAGTGAGTCTAATCTTGGTTATTCCAAGGATGATGACGACTACGGACACGGCGTTGGTGACCCTGAGCAGATGGAACAGGTCCGTGACAATAAATTGGCGGAAAAGGAAAAGACATCGGTAACCGAAGACCTTCCTCATTTGCAATTGTCAATTCCCAAACCTGAGCCTCCGATGATGCCTCCAATGCCGGAAGAGGAAGAAGAACCTCCGATGATGGACGACCAGTTCAATGAGGGTCAGCAGTTTGGCGCACAGACTGGTATGCCCGACATGGGTAACCTCAGCATTGGTAACGCTACAGGCACTATGCCAGCACCCGGTGGTATGCTCGCTACGGGCGAGCCGATGAACGATGCTTGGTCTTCGTTGATGAAATCGTTGAAAGACAATACAAGAGAGGAGGATAATACTGCCCTATACCCACCAGCACCAAGGGCTCTTTTTGGTAGACCTAATCAATTAAGAAAGCCTATTCAAGTTGACCCTGTTTCGGAACAGAGTTATCCTTTAGCACTGGATAGTAATAAGCAATTGAATTATACCGCACAGTTCGCTGAACCAAGAACTCGTATTGGTATTGAAGTGAGAGACGAGCAACAAAGAAGGGCATTAGATACAAATAATAGGCACCCCGATATGTCTGTAGCAGGCTTTAGTCCGAGTTTTCAAGACATCTATACTGGTGAACATATGGGCGACGCTTGGTCTTCGTTGATGAAGTCCAAGTTGGACGACATGGGCTCGGCTAAGGACAAGACATGGCGACAGCCTCAGTTTGAGATTCAACCGGGTGGTGCAGAAGCCAAGACCGCTAATCCTCGCAGAGCAAAGCGAGTTTCCCGTAACATCTCGCCTGCAAAGAAGAGAGGACTGGACCGCTCACCTCTCAGCGTTCACCGAACTCACTTAGGTGTTGAGACCAAACAGCCTCTCAGGTTGTTCCCTCAAAAATACGGACAGCAACAAGCCACCCAATCCCGAAGAAAGTTGATGGGGAATGTCCCACAGATTCCTTCCAGTCACGGAATAGGTGCAGAGACAGATTACAATCCGAAAACCCCATCCATTGCTGGTGGTGGTGGTGCTGGTATGAAAATGCCCAAAGAGCCAAGAATGCAAGGACAGTCGTTTGCTAAATCCATTGAACTCATCAAGAGCGACATGGAAGAAGTGCGAAAGAAAATGAACTACATGCAGTTTACACAGATGCGTAGACTGGTGCGAGACCTCAAAGATGCGTTGGAAAGCAAAGACAGAAGCAAGAAAGGAGCAGTCTCCAGCGGTCCCGGTGAGAAAGGAAAGGCAGGACACCGAGAAGCACAGAACAGTACCACGAGACCCGAAGGTGCAACAGAAGACTTGGAGAACGACCCGAAGAATTGGGGCGCACCATCAACTCTGTTTGCCGCCCCCGGTAGCGGGAGGGTTGGTTGATGTGGAAAGTTCACTTACCTGCTACCAGTCATCTGCGTAAAAGCGTACAGTTCTTCGGAACAAATCACTTTCTCCGAGCATTGAATGCTCCTATTTTGAAGTCCGCAGGGCTTTCTTTTGATGGTGAACTTGCACACGGCTGGGCTCCGACCGACCAAGGGCTCAGCGATGACCCCGAAACACATGACCACCCGCCGTTTAATCACCACCCAAAGACCGGTGAACTCATTGACGGAGGGCTTCACCCGATTGATTGGGTCCATAGGCAACTGATGAGAGACTTTGGACTTGACCCAAGGGCGTCTCAGTCTATTATGCAGGAATCCATTGACCTCTACAACAAGCGTCACGATGACATACATGGTCAAGGGCAGTCCAATCATACTTTGCCTAACTTTGACAGTGCCCAATGGCGCAAAGTACACGCTGGCCCGCATTATAAAAATGAAATAAACACACATGCGAGACTTGTCCGGGGTGCAGAACCAACACACGAAGGCGGTCCACGACCTCTCCTCACCTATGCTCTGAACAAAAACAACACCGAAGAAATTCCCGGCTCGGCAAAAGGTAGGTGGATTGACAGTGGTTTTATTCATTTTAACCGAGAACTCGGTGACATACTCATGGGAAAATACAAAGTTGACCCTAAGATGGTCAAGGGTCTGAGGTATGTTCGGAACACTGCTCTGCTCCCCGGTGACCTCAGTGGTGGTCGTGTACAGTCAATTAGTCCCAAAGATTTGGAGAAATACAATCAGACGGGTCAATTACCTGACCATTATTTGAACGATGCACAGCAAAAGACCTTGGCTGATAACAGAATGCACCCCGAAGTGCACCCCCACCAACTCGCACAACTTTTACCCCCGGAGGCTTTTAGGTTGATGCGGGCTGGTGGACGACCGAGGACTGATGGTGTCGGCGGTCTTACTCCTGAAAGGGTAACTGATTTACTCACTCAAGTTGGATTAGAAGACAAGTACGACGACGAACAAAAGAAACTACTGGCTCGTTCGGCAATTATGCGCCTCCTGTTTCAAGAAAAGTCACACGGTATCAATTCTAAGAGCGGAAGGGGTGTAGGTGAAGAGTTTAGGAATATGGTAGCCAATCGTTTAGATTCGCACCATACAGACGAGACTCATGCTCTTCACGCACAACACTCTAAGGGTGGCCCAATGACAGCCAATGTGCCCTTCGCTCGTAGTGCTTATATCAGTGCCGAAGCGTTGGTCGCTCACATGAGCAATACCGCTGGTAAGTTAATGGCCCAAGGTCTTTCTCAAGAAGAAGCCCTTAATCGGGTACTCACGGACTTTAGAGGTGACGAAGCAGAAGACCCCCCGCACAGAGAACTGGTACAAGGTGCAATCAACGACTTGATGGGAGTCACGGGGCACGAGGGTTTCAGTTTCGGAGACATACCTACGAGCGAACAAGACCACGGTCTTCGCACACCCATTCCTGAATTTGGATATGTGGAGGCACCTGCCCACTGGCAAAATCGTATTTATGCCGGAGAGACCGCACTTGCTCCTCACGGTGCTTCACGAAGAAATGATATGATGGGCAATGCCGGTGTAGTACCCGACGGAATGGGAGGCGGAGCAGGTATGGGCGGAGAACCTGCACCTGCGCCACCAATGGCGGGTAGTCCGCCACCAATGGCGGGCGGTACGGTTGGTGTCATGCCGACTCGTATGGCTTCGCCTGCTGAACAAGCGTTCCAGCAGAGAGCAAATCTTGACCCTCAGCAAAAATTCTTTAACACCACGACAGGGGAGTTGGTACAGCAAGTACCGATTCAGCAAAGTTACGATGTACTCACAGGTATTGACCTTATTCAGAAGAAGATGGGCTACTTTGATGGCTTCCTACGAGGTGAGTTTTGATGGATAAGGTTCTCGTTGTGAAGGCCATTGAGCCTAATTACAACACTCTCAGTGGTGGCCCTCCTGTCATGATGGTAGGCGGTGGTCGCAGGCGTGGTGGCGACGAACCAGTTGGTAGGACACTTAGAGAACGAGCAGGAGGAGCCGCTGGAGGTCTTGTTGGAGTTCTCGGCGCACTTGGTGGGCAACATCGTAGTCTTGGTGGATTGGTTCAGTCAATGATAAGCGGTGGAGCCCAAGGTAAAGCACTCGGTGGTGCGCTCGGTAGGAAGTTCGTAGGAAGGACAGGTCAGCGTAGAGCCGACATCCGAGAAGGTCGCCGCCAACAAAGTGCACAATCCAATGCTGAAATGGCGGAAGATGTCAGAAACCGAGGCCGTGGTATGGGCTCACGCCTCAATCCTTACGCTACTTATGCCGGAGTTCGTCGGAGATTCAATCCTGATTTCCAATCAGGTAGTGAAAGACTTGAGAATATGGGCTTTAATCCATTCGCCGCTGTTAGGCGCAGTAACACTGCTGTAGAAGAAGCGGAGCAACAGGGACTTGACCGTACCAATTTAAACAACCGCTCAAGAATTCAGGCGCAACAACAAGTTGGAGAATATGGAGCAGGGCGGATTGCTGACGCACGGAACCAAGCGCAACGAGCGGCGAATGCAGAAAAGACGGCGAGGAGCAAGGCACAGGGTACTCAGTTTGGCGAAGAGGACCGTCAATATGCCGAACAGTATCGTAATTTAAGAGAATCACTGGTGGCTATGGGAGTCCCTGAGCAAGAAGTAGAACAGCGCATGAATGCATTTAATCAACAAGCAAAGGCGCAGGGTTACAGAGTTGACCCGCAACCTACCTCCAATGACCCGACACAAGGTGGTAATACTGGTAATACTGGTAATACTGGTAATGTTGGTAATGTTGGTAATACTGGTAATGTTGGTAATGTAACAGTGGTGGATGCTACCGGTACTCATCAAGGAAACGCCCAACAAATGACTACTCCGCTCGCACTTCAACAGGGAGTACCGGACGAAGGTGAAGGTGCTGAAAACGCTAAAGATAACTCAGCAGGTACCCAGTTTAATCAAGGCTGGACAAAAGATGCACTTAAACCTAATAAGGTAGCCGTCACCGATAGTAACGAAGATGAAAAAGAGGAGAGTCTTGAGAGCATTCAGCGACGGGAAGCGGGACAAGTACAACAACCGGGTATGCGACCTCCGCGCCAAAATGTAGAGGTGCGACCGACTGAACAGCCTTCTCTTTACGACTTTGAACAGGGTGGTAATTGATGGCTGATGTCAATCAACTCATCCGTGACATGGACATGGAGATGTCTAAGAAGTCGTTCGCTTACTTCTTCACTGAGATTCTTGAATTTGAATTGTCACATCACCACGAAAAGTGGCTCAAGGGTTTGAATGAGAACAAATACTACTGCGTTAAGGCGTCCCGTGACCACGGCAAGTCTGTCTTTTTCATGAGTTACGCTCTGTGGCTGGCGGCATTCAACCCCAATACGCATGTCATGGTGTTCAGTCACTCTCTTGAGCAGACCTTGGAACACATGCGTTTTATCAGAGGTAACATTGAGTCTTCTGATATTCTCAAACATCTTAAGCCACAAGGGAAACCTTGGGCCAAATCTTACTTTGAGTTCACTAACGGTAGTCGTATCATGGCCAAGTCGGTCGGCGGTGCTACTCGTGGTTTCCACCCTGATATTGTCGTCTGTGACGACATTCTTTGGGGTACCACAACAGGTGAACTGCAACGAGCGGCTGATTGGTTTTACACCGTCCTTCTACCTGTGCTTCACCACACAGGGCGATTGATGATGGTAGGTACACCGTTCAGTTACAATGACCTGTATGCTGAATTGGAAGACAAGGACACTTTTACTGTGGAAACATACCCTGCTATCAATACCAAAGGAGAGGCACTTTGGCCTCAGCGGTGGGACCTTGCGGCTCTTAAACAGCGTGAAGAATCCATGCCTGCTATCAAATTCGCTCGTGAATATCTCTGTGAGCCAATTCACGACATGTCCAGTATGTTCCCAATGAGTCTGTTGGAAAAGGCCCGTGACCCTACGCTTACATTGATGAGGAAAGCAGAGCAAGAATACGACGATAACGGCGAGCCCATTGGTATATTTGGTCAACACTTCATTGGTTACGACCCTGCAATTTCTTCTGACAAGAACGCTGACTACACTGCAATGACGGTGATGCGGATGCTACCGGGAGAAGAGACCAAGCAACTTATTCACACCGTTCACGAGAAGGGGCTGTCTTCTATGGCTCAAAAGCGAATGATGGTGACTCTCAACAGTAGGTTCCAGCCTGACCTCATTGAACTTGAAGGTAACAATTTCCAACGAATGCTTGAGGCTGAACTACGAGAGATGGCTTCGGACATGCCGATTAAGATTTTCATGACAACGAGAGCCAAGAAAGAGTCCATGTTCATGAGTTTACTGCTCGCATTTGAGCAGGGACACATTAAGACTCCTTGGGGAGACGAGAAAAGTAAAGAATTCACAAGAACGCTTGAGACAGAACTGAGTAGGTTCGGTATGCAGAAGAACGGCAGGCTGGAATCTGTCGGCAGTCACGATGACTTGGCTGTCAGTGTTGCTTTAGCGAACTGGGCTACAAAGGAATTCAGAGGTACCATTGTACTTCTTGATGACTATCTTGAAGGCGTTGACAAATGGTTTGGCGATGTACCTCAACGAAGTGTCGCAGGAGCATCTTGGTTCACGCAATGATTAAGTGACACCAAAAGTTGGGTGATACTATGTGGCCGAGTCTAAGTGTGGGTAGTCCGTATTTGTCAGTTGACATGGGGCATGATATTCTCAATACCATTGCCTCTAATTTAATGGCGCATCCAAATGTAGATGCTACCATTGCTAAATCTATTGCGTCACAGTCTATGCTGGCGACAGAGGAGAATACACCTACTCCACAGTATGCTTCGTTTTCACCTACCGGTGAAGGTTGGTTTGAAGATAAACTCGGCAAGAGTGCTAATAGTGTTATTCGTGATTTGCGAAAAGCAAGGAGAGTTTTCAAAGAAGATAAGGGCGAGATTGACAGCATTATCGCCAGCGTCAGGGCTCTCAAGAGTATGGAGGTTGACGCTACACTCGCTAAGTTAGACTGGTCCAGTCCTTATGTAGACACGATGAGAAAGATGGGCCTGACCAATAAAGACCTCAGAGCATTGCGTCTGTTTGGAAATACAAGGAAAGCCAGCCTTGTGAGAGCCTGTAATCTTTGGGATAATGCCGAAGGCTCTCTTGCTAAGTTGGACGAGTTCCAAGATGTATGGGGCGACGAAGAGCGCAATGCTTGGGTCGGTGCTATGAAACAGAAACAAGACGCTCGTAAGGTTTGGAGAAATGCTCTTCATCAGTTTGACAATCTATCAAAAGAACAACAAAAGTGGATGAATCTTGCTAAAGAGGAACTAAAGGAGAAGGGTACTATGAAAGCACGAACCGTTGCTCAGAATCTTATAGAGAAAGGGGTACCAAGACTTAACGCCACAAGGCTTTCAAAACTTCTCAATATGTACGGTGAAGAAGTCAACATCGTCAAAGCCCACCGTAAAGGTGAATACATGTGCCTTGACAAAGACGGCCTCATCATCAAAGACCATTGGGCTTACGCCGCAGGGTTCCTTGACGCAGATGGGTATATCACCATCACCGAGAGAGGCGAACCAAGGGCGGGCTTTATCGCTACAGGGGACAGAGGAAGAATGCACTGTGAAGAATTGCACAAACACATAGGTGCAGGTGTCTTACAACTTGACCAAAAAGTATACTCTGATAATCAACGAAGTCAACACCGTGTGAGTTTTTACGCTAAGGATGATTTGAATAAATTACTCAATAACCTAACTCCTCATTTACGGATGAAGGACATGCAGGCAAAGGCAGTGTTAGCCTTTATTGGAGAAAAAGACCCTGTAAAGAAGACACAGTTGAAGCGTTTCGTGCAGTTCTCTAACAGAGACGGAACAACCAAAGGTAAGGAGTCCCTGCGAGAATGGGGAGTAGACCGAGATACAGTCATAAGTTGGGCGGAGGATTTGTAATGACAGAAAAAGGTAGAGTAGGAAGATTGCTGGAGTCAATTGCTAATCCATTCCGCAGAAGAACGACTCCTGAACCACAGATGCCTCTTTGGACGACGGGTATACAAGAACCTGTACTGGCGCAGGGCATCACCATACCTGCTCTTTATGCAGTGGCCAACGAGAACCTTATTTTGAGGACCGTACTTACTACACTACAGCAAGAGATTTTTCGCAGAGGCTACTATTGGGAAAAGAAATTCAACAAGAAATGTCAAGCCTGTGACGCTGAATTTCAGCACGACATTAGTGAATGCAAAGACTGCGGCTCTACCGACATGGTAGAGCCTGACCCAAATCAACTGGTCTATCCAAGATGGTTACTTGACCAGCGTAACTCAATGGAGCAGACATTTATGGATGTCCTGAGAGAGATTGAATACGACCTCAATATCACAGATGATGCATTCCTCATTCTTATCAAAGAGTATTTCATTGACCCTGAGACCAACGAAATGGCCTTCTATCGTGTCAAGGAAGTCGTAAGAGGCGACCCTATATTTATGCGGATTATCGCTGACAAGAGAGGAGTAAGAGGCGGGCGTTTCAGAGTTTGTCCTATTCACAGGACAGAAGTCAAGTCGTACTCAGAAGAAGAAAAGCAATGCCCTACATGTAACACAGATATGGAAGATGTTCATCATGTCAACACTGCCGGTAGCGGTAAGACTCAGTATTATCTCAAAGGTGAGGTCATACATGTTAGTAAGTACCAGCCATCCAAGTTGTACGGAAGGTCACCTGTTTCTACACTTTGGCGACAAGCCATGACTTTGACAGCCATGGACAACTACATGTACACTGCTTATTCTAAGAGAAGAATACCAAGAGGTATACTTAGTATCAATACTGAAAACCTTGAATCAATGAAGGCTTTTTGGAAAGCAACAGATGAGAAACTTGAACGAGACCCTCATTATATCCCCAAGATTGCTACCGAAGGTAATGGTGGTAAAGGCGGTGTCAACTGGGTCAAACTTATGGACAGCCTTGAGGAGATGCAGTACATTCCTGCCCGTGATGAGATGCGTCAGAGAATAGCCGCTTTCTATGGTGTCTCCAATGTGTTCATGATGGACACTGGTAAGTCAGGTGGTTTGAATAACGAAGGTATGCAGATTCTTGTTACCAACCGCTCGGTTGAGTTCGGACACAAAGTTTACACCGACCACTTGTTCCCAAGAATGTCGGAACAGATGGAAGTTACTGATTGGAAACTGACACTTTATCCAAACGAAGAAGAAGACGAAGTAACAAGGCTACGGAGAGACGAGATGGAAGTCAACATCGCTCAGAGAATGATGATGCTCGGCTTCAAGCCTACTCTTGTTGAAGATGCTAACCGTGATATTCGCTTCATCTACAAACAACCTGACCCTGCCGAGCAACCACAGCAAGGCGCACCGGGCGGTATGCCTCCCGGTATGCCTCCCGGCGGCGGAATGCCCGGCGGCGGAATGCCCGGTATGCGTATGGGTGGCGGTATGGGAACACCCGGAGCACTACCAAGTCGTAACATTCCTCCGCAGTTGGCCGCTCGTATGGCTCAACAGTCACAGGCTGGTATGCCTAACCCCGGTGGGGAAGGTATGGGCTTACGGAACAGAGGGCCAGCGAGCCCTCAGAATCGTAGCAGTATGGGAGCAGGTGCCCCGTTTTCAAGCGTCCAGCAAAGGGGCTCAAGTCCAAGTGGAGTTGAACAGGCTGGTCAGAGCATTATAGATGCGAGAAACCCAAGAGGGGCTTAGGAACATTAAAGTCAAGTGGTGTATTGGGGAATCAACATGGACTTGAAGAAACTTGACCCGATGGCGAGAAAAATGCGCTCTCATGTAGATGCATTCTATGACGCTCTTGAGAAGCAAGACGGCATCACCGCAAGAACTCACATCAGTGAAATTATGAAATATGCAGAATATATCAACGGAGATATAGAGGCTACTGTCAAAAAGGCCGATGAATCAATTTCAGGGATTAACGACATCTATGTAGGTGGCGTCCCTGTGAGGAAGATGAACGAAGTTCAAACCGTTCACACCGGTACAACGAATGTCCTCCCCGGAACCGTCCGTACCAGCAGATTCGGTACCATTAACCGCCGACTGAGCAACCGAACACTTTGAGGTGAGACTGTGACAGAAGAGAGAGAAAATGTTGCAGAACGCTTGATGAGTGCGTTGATTACAAAGATGGAAACAATGGATGCGGGCCTTAAGGACTTGCAAGCCGAAAACAGAGAGTTGAAAAAGATGGTAGCCAACCCTACACTTATGTTGAGAAAGGCTGGCTTTGTGTCGGTAACTACACAGCGTCCTCAAGATGTATTGACTGATGAATTCAGAGGAGATGTTCCTAACTCTATTGTCCTGAAAGGTCAAGATGGAAGCAATTTGTCAATGCCTCAAAGCAATGCCGACTTCCACAGTATGGATTGGTCTGAAATCCATGCACTTGCTGACCAAGCAAAAGACACCGGTACATTCGGTAACCAAATGGGAATGGAGTGATTAGATGAAACCAAGATTTGAACTCGCAAGTAATGAAGCATACGAACTACTCAAGGCGGCAAAAGCACTTGAAGACCGAATCGCCAAGAAGGAAGGTAGTATGCCTGACTACTCCGGTCAAGAAGAAGGGTCGGAAGTTGGCCATGCAAGGTTTGAAATTCAACCGTCCGGCATCCCTAACGCTTTTTACAACACTAACAATGTCGTTCCTGCCGTGGAAGATGTGACCAACAAAGGTGCTATCTCTGAAAACAGCAACATCTTGACTGAAACTTCTCCTTATTACCCAACTGCTTTCAGCACTACGGGTGCTCTTGAAAACTTCACAGGCGGCGACGGGCCAAAGATGAGTGATTTGAAGAAGTCCGTTGACCGAATCTCCAGCCGTCTAATTTGAACGGCTGGTGGTGTTAATGCGAGAAGGTCCACTGGAAACACTTGACAGGCACAGAGGAACTTTCCTCAAGTCCCTTTTGGACGGCATCGGTAAGTTTGATGCTGGTGCTGAGTTTTATTTCTCTGCTATCAATGCAGAGCGTAGTGGTTATGTTCTCAGCCCTCATGACGAGTCCCTCCTCAAGATGTTTAACTCTGTTATCAGAAAAGCCGACGAGCAACAAATAACTGGTCCATCGGCCTCTTATGACCTTAATCAAGGAACTGCCGACGAAGACATGACAGGCTCTGCTGGATTTCAGCAAAGTCAGATGTCGTATGTCATGGGTCACGGGGCAGGTATGAACCTTTCACCAAATCCGAGTTACCAAGAACAGAGAATAGTACCTCCTGAACCGGGACAGACCTTATCGGGTCGTCAGTTTGAGATGGTAGATGGGCACGAAGACGACCCTTATAGAACGCATAATTTCCTCGGCTCGGACATGAACCCGTTGCACGGTAATACCCATGACATCGTTGGTGACTTCTATGTTCATCCCGATGACCCTTACGCCGAATCGCAGAGTCAAAAGGACCACCATAAAGAAGACAAGTGGGAACAGTTCATCAAGGATAATCCCGAATATAATTTCCTTCATAATAAGTTTCATTACGGTCCACTTGATACAAACCACTCAACCAATCATAAATTTTACGAGCATGACTACCTTAATTGGTCAACGAACAATGCGAGTGAAATAGATAAGTTACGCTTGTCTTTGGAAGAGCAAGGGTTGGATGAAAATCAAATTGAGCATGAATTGAGAAAGGCGCACATCAACGAGAAGAAAGCCGAGTGGAAAGAAAATCTCGGCATGATGGATTACTTCTTCGGCATGGAATGGCTCACTCCTGAACAAAGACATGATGCTTACGAGCACATGAAGAAAAACGGTGCGAACCACAAAGAAGCGTTTCGTACAAACACACATAATGGTAATCCAAATTGGATGCCGAGGTTCATTAGGAACTTTCACCAAAGGTTTTCAGGTCTTTATGACCACTGGGTAAAACATGCACCGACTCCCGGTAACGGTATGCAAATCAAACCTATTGCGTTGCCCGACCATGCGGACCAACCATCCCCTGAAATGAACTGGGACACCATGAGAGGTCACAATTCACCGGGCAAAGTCAACTCTTGGGAAAGAGCAGTTAAGCATTATAACGAAATTGCTCGTGATTATCACATACTAAACGACTCTGAAAATAAGTATCGGCCTTTATTACAGACAGAGACACTTCGGATTACGAATAGACTTGACGAATTCGGACAGCCTCGGCGTGAACTTGAAGTTGTTCCGCTTAAACAGTATGATGAGAAAGGTTACTTAAAAGAATACTATCCCGGCTACGAAGTTATGAAGTTCATGCTTGGAATTGGTGACGACCATCAACTTTACCCAAAGGGCGAACATCCTGTTTGGGGAAGGGCTTGGGATGGACCTGAATTCACACAGGACGAGATTGACACCATCTTTGAAAGAAGAGCAGATGAGGCCAAGCGGCTGGCGGGTATAGGGAGAATGGGTAGAAACCATGGTCCTATGAATTACGGATTCGCCATGGACCCAAACGACTATGACTATCTTGACGACCACGAAACAGCGGCTACACACTGGCACTTACCTTTCGCTGGTAGAGGTGGACTTGGTAAGCACCCAAACGAATTGTTTAACTTAATTCACCACCATACACTTTCTTACAAAGAGGATGAGAAGAAGCCGTCTGACTCATTTGACGCAAGTGCCTTTTATCCGGGGTTTGCTTTACCGGAAGAAGAAAAAGAATCACAGGAAGCGGAATACGAACCTGATACTGAAAACATAACAGGAACTTTCGGAGCCGATAGACAAAACAGTCTGTTGTTTTCAAGAAACAAAAGTGGAATTGAAGGTCGCCATGACTACGATGCTTCGGGGAAGGTCACCGATTACGGTATGCTTCCTTTCCTTGCACCGTTTGGTCAAGCAGAAAACCAAATGTTTGAAATGAAAGAGGGTCAAAATACCATAAGAACGAATGTAAAAGGTGACCCATTAGACGCCGCTACTAATCTGAATCCTCACAATGTTATGGCGTCGTCATCAATCAGAAATGTAAAAGGTTTCAATGCACAACTTGCAAGGCACAGCGGTACAGTAGACAGTGCTTACAATAACATTGTGCATGAAGATTACCACCGAGGTAGGAGAACAGGTGACCGTGAACTTGCTAATATAGCGCATAAAAAGTTAGAAGGGGTAAGAGGGTCTATTATGACAACTCACCCTTTCAAAGCACAGGGAGGTGCGCTCAGTGACGAAAGAATGCTCTCTCATTCTGCACATAGTGGTCACATGGTAGGTACTATGATTGGGGCTGGCCTGCCTCCTATGAGTCCCCACCACGATGTACTGGACATTCGTGACGGAAGAACCCGACCTACTTTGAGAAACCATGACGAGCACTTTATGAGTCTCCGTCAATCACCTACTGAATTAACACACGGTGACCTTGATGCAGAGGTAGAGGCACTGGAGGAGCAGTATTCATTGGACAAAGGTAAAGCGGTTACCGATGAACAACACGACCTTTTGGACAAAGAGTACGAACGCAGACTTGAGCGGTTGAAAGAAGAGTACGAACAAAGACCACATGTACCTACTATGCAAGACTTTGGCTACAGGACAATTATGGGTACGGCAGGACTGGTTGACCCGATTTTATCAAGGCAACCCTCAGTGCCTGCTACCGAAGAGTACGAGCGAGCATTGGATGAACTTTCATCGTTAGAAGAGCGGTTGGCCGTCCGTGAAGAGATAGATGACAAAGATGGAGTCAAGGAGTACGAGTCACTTATCGCTGAGAAGAATCAGCAACTTGACGACCTTGAATCTCAACTTGAGCCAAGAGAAACTGGGCATAAAAATAGGCGTTTCAGCCCTGCTGGTCACGATTCTGTATTACAGGCAAGGTTGGTAGCAGATACTACTGCTATATCACAAGCAGGGTCTCACATCAAGAGTATGCTGGAATCTGACCACCCTGAGATTTACAATCATATTTTCAATCCTAACTTGGACCACGAGACCGTTGAGGCGAACATGAGAATGTTTGCTATGATGGCGAACGACTACCTCAACATCGTACCGCATGACCAGCACGGTATTCACACAAAGGGTCATCATAGGATAACCAAGGAAGGACTGACCGGTCAAGTTGACATCGGTACGCAGTTGAAGAATCAGTTTGCAGGTCACGATGTAACCATGAACGCTTCGTCGTTAGGTGATGCTAACGCTTTGATGCAACAACTTGGACTTGACCCTGAAAACGAGTATCATAACGCTACCCTGATGGACTACATTGAGAATACCTTCCTTCCTAATTTTCAACAAAACCCCTCTTATTCTGCACCTGTTATGACCATGCGGCAGTATATTGAGAAGTTGCACCCTGACCTTGACATTGAGAAGGAGCATGAATCTTTGAAGAAAGACAAGAGAACTCGCAATGTAGACTTTATGAAATTGGTCAACCGGCTATACAATTCAATTGGTCATCGTGCTGATGAACGCAATACTCAGATTGGAATACATCACCATTTGGCTGTCAACTCAGACCCTCGTCGTCAGCGCAAGGAAAACAAAAAAGGCGAAGTTATCCATGAAACAAAGCCGTCTGCTGGCGGCTCCAACATGCAAAAGAATGAGAATGACTATTGGAATGTTATGCAGAAGTTGGATTCAATTCTCAGTGATGACCCGTCTGTCTCTCCTCCTGACACAGTAACCGAAACTTCCGACGAAGTGACAGATGTGCCCGTTGACCAGTTCGGTCCAAACGCACACTCTGTTCATAGTCTGTACAATTCTTCGGGACTTAGACATGAGTTTGGTGCCGAGTTTCATCCCAACTTCAAATATAAAGTTTCAAGAAACGGCAAATTGGAAACCATTCCAGTTCCCGAAGGTCACCCTCAGCGTATGATTCAGCCGCTTGGTAAATTTTGGAATGCGGTTGCTCCTCCTGAATGGCTCAACATGTTGAGGCATCCTGACCACCAAGTTATTCGGGAAGGGCTCAACAGGGAAGACCGTATGGGAGCGCAGTTTAAGCAGACTCGGCGGGGAGTATCTCGTAACAACGACGCTCATACATTTACAATGTCCGCTGATGTTGGGTTAGCCGACCTTACCAATCCTGACATTATCAGAAAGGATTTAGGGAGCAAAGTACCCCTCCTCCAACCCATGCATCGTATTTTTGAATTGGACGACCTTGAAGGACTGAGAGGATTCACAGGAGATTGGATAGTTTCTCACATGCCGGAAGGTGAGCGTGGCTTCGTTAAGAAAGAAGATGATGAGGTCTCGTCTGATTCGTTTAACCTCAGTGACGAGGACAAAGAGAACTTCAAGAAAGTCACGGATGAAGATTTCAACGCTGATGTTATCAAGACAGAAGAGGGCTACTACATCTTTGATGTCATAGAATTTGACGATAAAGAAGTACACAGTGTACTTCTCAACGACCGTATCAAGATTCTGAGAGGAGGATTGGAAGGTGTTGAGAACATCCATGTTCCCAGCGCAAGCGATACGAGGCTAACCGACGACGAAGGACTCAAGACCATAGTAGAAGAACTGTCCAAAAACCATGATTCACTTTTGTTAAGAGACGCCAAGTCTGTCTACATGGTAGGTGAACTTCGCCATCCAAAGTGGGTTCTGATGAAGCCGGGTAACGATGTGGTTCTCAGAGTGCTGGAGCGTAGAGGTAGTAATCCCTACACATATCGCCTTGGAACTGGTCCGATTACAAGAGAAGAAGAGATTGGAGATAGAGGAGTGGAATCCGACGGCGAGACCTACATGGATGTAGGTGTAGCGTTCAACAGTCCTGAAAAGTTCAATGAAGGTGACCATGTAAGGGTCAATGTCGCCAGCGTTAGTAAAGTGGAAACGACCAACGGGGATGACATATACACTTTGACAGGCTCAAAGATAGAAGGTGAAGCGGAAGGCGAAGGACTTGTTAGTAGAGAAACTCTCGGTATGCTTGCGAAATCGGGCGATACTCAGTGGCTTTGTGAAATACACCGAGCCAAATCAGGTATTCGTATAGCCATGCCCCAAGGTGATGTGCTGTACAAGTGCACACAGACAGGTAGTATGTGGACAGTACATTCACCTCTTGCTAACAACGATTATCTCATTCGCCTTGCTGAAAGTCAGAGAAATTACTGGAGTCCAGTGGCTGGTGCTTTACTCAAGGCTGGGCTTGAAATTGCAGAAAAAGAAGAGATACACGAGACAGAAGGAGAAGCCGAACCTCTTATTGAACCTCACAGAGAAGAAGACACCGACTGGTGGGAGAAGAAAGAAAGACAAAAGGTGTTGGTCAAAGGCTTGACACTGATTGACCGATTCTTGAAGAGCGGGGCTGGCTCAGTAGGCGGCTCCGGCTCAGGAACGCAAGGGTTGGGCATAGGCTACGCTACACCTATTGAATCCCCGTCGGGTCCGACAAACCTACACGATGAGAAGACAATGCCCGACTTTGACAACAGAAAGAGGCCCGGAGAAGATTCCTACATTGAGCCTGAAACGGAAGACAGCGAGCCTGCTAAGCACATAACTATCCCTACCGAAGAAGGTACTTTGGAAGTCACATCGGACAAAGCCGTTTTCCGTACTTGATTAAATAGTATGAGCATGGTGGTAAAGGCAATGGCTTCTGCACTAACTCTGCGAACTTCCCCTGTTCATCACAGTGGGAACATCAGCATTGTCAAGTCAGATAATGACCTCGTTGTCGCTGGCTACGCATCTGTAGAGATGGTAGACAAGCAAGGTGACCTTATTACACGAGGAGCACTCAAGAATGCATTTGATGGATTCATGAAAGCAGACGGTTACCGAAATGTCCAACTCGCACACTCTAACATACAAGTTGGAGAAGTTATTCCTTCCTACACTGACTCAGAAGGTCGTGTTTGGAAATCCGGCGTAGATGACGCTGGTATGTTTGTCGTTATCAAAGTAAGAGACGACATAGAAAAGGCT
>Ga0233432_10001520_pt1 | contig 22428 bp, 22 predicted proteins | sample SI_122_August201_6_FD_179870 | JGI IMG/M metagenome (GOLD analysis project Ga0233432, IMG submission 179870) | Seawater microbial communities from Saanich Inlet, British Columbia, Canada - SI_122_August2016_10_MG | ecosystem: Environmental > Aquatic > Marine > Inlet | place: Canada: British... | reverse complement strand
TCTACCAGACGCCGTTTGCGCAGTACCAGTTGCAGTTGTTCCACTATCAGGAGATGAGAACGTAAGATCTGGGAATGTTTCTCTATACCCATCGCCACTGTCTGTAATTGATATTGACGATACAGATCCAGCTGATATAGTCGATGTAGCAAGTCCAGTCGTTGGCTTTGTATAATACAACACATACTGATAAGTGTTATTGACTTCAATGTTATCAATATCAATAACACCTGTATCGAGATCTTCGCCGCTATATTCGAAGAGTTGTGCTCTACACTTATAAGTTGGTAGATTAGCTATTTGATAAAATGGTTGTTCATCTTCAACGTGTGAAATTTCAAATAATGATTTAGACATAGGAAGATAAATTAAATCACCTTCTCTTGGTCTTTCACCATCTATTTCGTTATCGTATTGTGCAGCAGTATTTCCAAATCTTTTTCGCGAAACAATAAAGGTTGCTTCATCTCTAATCTCTACACCAAATTTAGTGAATAGGTCGCCTTCGCCGTCAAATCCATCTACGTTTTCGATGTACATTTCGACTTTATATGCGTTGCTAAACTGAGACGGAATATCTTCATTGAAAATTTCGTCTTTATCGACAATAGTACGAGGCAAATAATAAACATCTTGCCCATACATTTTCAATGATTCAATCACAATGTCTTCATAAAGCCGTTGTTCTGATACGACTTTATCGCTGAAGTAAAGATTTGTTGCCATGTGTTATCCTACAAAGAAGTCTGGCGGAAGTTCTTGCTCAAGTCTGATTCTTTCTTGAAGTTTTTCAATGTCTGCCATTGCGTCTTCGAAAATTTGCCTGCCGTTAAGTGTAACTCCACCCGGCAATTGCATTCCTTCAAACTTAATAAGATTAGCTCCCCACTGTTGTTTAATAAGAGCGGTAGTATAATCCTTTAGCCACATGTCATTATAGACCGAAGTGTGAGTATCTGGATTGATGACTTGATAGACTTCAGCAATAACGTAATCGCCTGCCTTAATATCTTTGTCTTCAAAATCGCCATGAATGTGTAATCTATCTTGATGCCTCGAGAACGTAACCTGAGGATGCCCATTTAGCTTCATATCAAGCATAGATAAATACTGTTGCATCTGCTCGTAATACGCTAAATCTCCCGAAAAGTTTTGCAAGTCAGATATGTCATTTAGCATCATTTGGTATTTAATACCAAACATATTTGTGCTAGTATTCATAGCAGATGCAAGAGGAAATAATCGTGAAACGAAAACTACATCGTTTGAAATTGGTATATACTTATTAGTTACATCAGATGATGTGACCTGATGCCTTAGGTATGTTTTGATTGTCGCGTCAGAATGAAACTCCTGATACATTTGGAGTGCTTCATCTACGCGGTCTTCTAACTGATCGCCATCTACATTGATTTCTAGTACAGGGCTTCCTAGTTTACGAAGACAGTAATCAATCAAATCTTGGCGTGAAGCTGGTTTCATAATTTTTTCCTGTACAAATAATGTTAATTGTGGTACTATTTATAATGATTACTGTATTCACCAACGGCTGCTTCGACATCTTACACGCTGGCCACGTTAATTATCTTCAACAATCTAGAGCTTTAGGTGATAGATTAATTGTAGGGCTAAATTCAGATAAAAGCCTGTACAATCTGAAGAATAGATGTTATAATATAGATATAGATCGAAAACAAGTATTAGAAGCTTTATCTTGTGTAGATAAGGTTATTATTTTCGATGAAGAAACTCCTTGGAATTTAATTAAGGAAGTAAAGCCCGATATCATTACTAAAGGTGGTGATTATAACCTAGATCAGGTAGTCGGCAAAGAATTAGCAGAAGTACGTATCATTCCAGCCTTACGCGATAGATCTACTTCTCGACTTATACGAAGGATTAAAGATGGCAACTCAGTTATCGGGTGAAGTGAATAAAGGGTGGGGTAGTGAACTCATCTTTGCAACTAATGAAATGTATTGTGGAAAACTATTGCGCTTTAACCAGCAAAAAAGCTTTTCAATGCATTTACACCGAGAGAAGCATGAGACTTGGCATATCTTAGAAGGTACTTTCAAGCTCGAAACGATAAACACGGACGATGCTTCTAGAAATGAAGAAGTATTAGAAGCAGGAACTACTAAAGTTATTCCCCCTATGCTACCGCATAAGCTAACTTGTTTAGTAGACAAAGGTGTAATTATTGAAGTCTCAACACCAGATTCAGTTGAAGACAATTATAGAGTAGAACCCGGAGATAGTCAAAAATGAGTAAGAAAATTTGGGGTATGTCTGGCAATGGCCATGACGCTAGCTTTGCTGTATTTTACGACGATAAACTAATGATGACAAACTACAGTTCGCAAAAGTTTCATAATCAAGAAGAAATTGATCAGGCTCGTAAAAGATTCGGCAAACCAGATCTTGTTGTTTGGTACGAAAATCCTTACTTAAAAGGTATGAGACAACTTTTAGTAGGACAAAAAAATCCAATTAAACGAAACAACGTAAGAAATTATTTAGATCTTCTTGGATTGGATTGCAAATGGACGTATGTTCCTCATCATAAAGCACATGCTGGGTGGTACTATGAATCGCCATTTGACGAAGCATTAGTTTTTGTTATAGATGCTATTGGTGAGTTTGATTGTACTTCAGTATGGAAAGGCAAAAAGAATAAATTAAAAAAGCTTGGATCTGTTAAATACCCAGATAGCATGGGTTTGTTTTTCTCTTCAATGACACAACAAGCAGGTTATCAGCCTGGGAAAGACGAAGGTCGGATCTCAAGATTTTATGATGATGGCCACGGTAAACCAAATCAAATGGTGAGAGATAAACTTTTTTCAGAAGTTATTATTAGCCACAAATGGAAACCGATGTATCTTCCAAATATGCATAGAGGCTTAGGTAATACGTATTTTGGAAACTCACCTAGAGACTATGAACTTGCATTTGAAACACAACATGCTTTTAATACACAAATAACTCGAATGGTTGAATATTGGCAAAACAAAACAGGAATCACTAATATTATTTTCAGTGGAGGCTGTGCCTTTAATCAACACTTAAAGAAATTATATCCCGATTGTTGGATTCCTGAAAATCCAGGTGATGGCGGATCATGTGTCGGAGCTGTTCGTGCCAAGCTCAGGAAATAAACACTCGTCAATATATTTTCTAACAGTTATAGGATCAACACCTAGACTTTCCATAACTTTAGGCGTATGAGGATTCTGTTTCTGGTTATAGCAATACCAGTCATGTTCAACACTCCAGTCTTGACCTGCAACTCGATTAGCTAATTCAGATATAATCATTTTAAGATTACTAACTGCTAGTTCCATAATCTTGTCAATTTCTTCATCGTCTCGTACATTACCAGCTGAGATCATATGACCACTGAAAATATTTTTAGCCCAATCTGGCAATTCTCTTTTCTTAGACGGAATAAAGTCCTTTACTTTCTCTGCAAACTGTGGTATAATATAACTATTATTATCGACAGGAGAGAAATCATGGAATGCTCCAGTGATCTTTTTCGGACCTGCTATAATATCAAATCCAAAAATAGGAGATCCATCATCTAAATGTGGATACACAACTAAATGCATCATCCAGAGTTTCTTATCTTCTATAGCGTCAATAATGTCTAAGTCAGCTCTTCTGAATTTTTCACACGGGCCATATGATAATGCTGGCCAAGGGAAAGGATGCTGGATTTTTAGATCTGACGTGTCTTCTAATATTGTCTGCAGCCTTTCAGATGTAGCAATAAGTTTATCGAATATCAAAGTATTCTTCCAATTCAGTAAAAAGGTCAATTGCCATTTGAAAACATTTTCTAGCTTCGGGTTCGTACTCATCCTTCAAATATTCTCTAAAGCGTTTAATAGTCTTTGGAGCATCGTCAAAGTCGTACATAGTTCCTTTAGGCCATTCATTATTTTCACCCTCACTAAAATTCGGGTCAGGAATTTTACTTTTAATCATTTGACCACCAAACATGTCGCCAAAATGTCTAACATACATGTGAGCAAAGACTTGTTGATATTTCATAGTTTTACAATAACCGATATATTTCCTAGTAGTAGCCATAGCTTTAGCAGGATAAGAATACCCCATTTTATCAAAGCCAATTATCTCGGCTCTACGCAATTCAGGAAAGTCATCGAGTACACCAACTTCATCTGCTCTATCTTCAAGAGCAGTATACATAATATGTTGTTGATTAAGATAAAGGCCGTATTGTTCAGCCGTTATTTCACCAGACATCAGAAGCTTAGCCCAAGGTTTGCTTTCGGCTTCAGTGTGGATGTCTTGTAATAGTTCGCGAAGGGACATATTTTCTCCAATGATTCATGTTATAGGTGACATTATTATCGACGAGTACTGGTATGGCTCATCAACAAGGCTATCACCAGAAGCTCCTATTCCAGTAGTAGAATTAAAAAAGAAACGTTTTTCTTTAGGTGGAGCCGGTAATGTATATATGAACATCAAATCTGCAACTGAAGACGTGATGTTATATGGTTATAGTGATTCTGTTCATAGTTATATATTACAGAAGATTAAGCCACAAGGCAAATTATATAAAACAAATATAATGCCACACAAAATAAGAGTTGTTGCAAACAACGTTGTTATTTCTCGTATTGATCATGAGCAATATATAGAAGACACTGTTATTGAAAATGACTTTAGTATCGCCAATCCATATGAAGTTGTTGTTCTTTCTGATTATAACAAAGGCACAGTAAAAGATCCACAAAACATTATATCAAAAAGCAAAAGATGTATCGTTGATCCTAAAGTACATTTATCTCATTATGAAAATGCTTATATTCTAAAGCCAAATCAAAAAGAATTTGAAGAATATATTGGTAAATCAAATCTTACTCCTAAACAAATGTTAGTTGAAGCTAGACGAGTAAGAGAAGAACTAAATATTGAAAACTTTATTGTTACGCTTGGTGCAGAAGGCGTGATATTAATAGGTGATCAAATTGAACATTACCCTGCTACAGCAAGATCTGTATCAGACGTAACAGGAGCAGGTGATACATTCACTGCGGCTCTAGCTATTTGTTGTTTTATGAATATGCCTGTTTATCAAGGTGTGATTGTAGCAAACCTAATGGCAGGTGAAGCTGTAGAAACGTCAGGAACCTACATGCTTAATTACAACAACCTAGTACATCATATAGAGGAGACTAGAAATGCAGCAAAATAAAATTTTAATCACAGGAACAAATGGCTTTATTGGTAAAAGGTTATTTCAATACTTTGGCGAACAAGGAAAAAATGTTACTGGTTATGAATATGACTTTGAAGTTCCACCTCCGGCTATTTCAGATTTTGATGTAGTTTTCCATTTAGGTGCTATATCTTCTACAACGTATAGAAACGTAGACGTACTAATGGAGCACAATTATAATTTTACATGTGACTTAATTAGCGAATGTAATCAACATGGAATTGAATTGCATTATGCTTCATCTGCAGCAGTGTATGGTAATAAGACAGATCCACTGGATTATAAAGAAAACAGTTTAACGAAATACCCAGAAAACGCATATGCTTGGTCAAAATATTTAATTGATCATGAAGTTATTAGAAGATGTCCTGACAATGTAAAAGGTTTTAGATACTTTAATGTATTTGGACAAGGTGAAGAACACAAAAAACAACCATCTCCTGTAACACTATTTCAGCGTATGGCTAAACAAAAAGGTAGAATAGAAGTATTTGAAGGTTCAGAAAACTTTAAGCGAGACTTTGTTTGGGTCGATGATATTTGTCGCATGCATGAACAAATGATAGGTAAGCCTGACGGAATATATAATATTGGCACTGGTAAAGCAACATCATTTATGGAGATTGCAATTAAGATTGCAGAAAAAGAAGAAGTTGATGTTGTAGAAATTCCTATGCCAGAAGAATTAAGAAATCAATATCAGACATTTACGCAAGCTGATATGACTAAATTTAATGAAACACTTCCTGGGTTTAATTGGAAAAGCGCTTTGGAGTATATTGATGAGCTTTAATATGTGGGGTGAAGAATCCCCAACACAACATCCAATTAATGAAGATTTCGAGTTAACACATGAACAAAAAATGGATAAGTATCATAAGCCTCTTGTTGCTTTTGACCGCGACGGGGTGCTCTTCGAATCGAATGGAATTCCTATTCGATCAAGAGAAGAAGCTACTCCAATTGAAGGTGCCTTTGCCGCTATCGGAATTATTCGAAGAAAAGGGTACAAAATTGCGATGGTTTGTGATCAACCTGCCATTGCATCTGGCGAGCTCACCAACGAGCAAGTAGAAGACATCAATGGTTATGTTATTGACTTACTAGGAGATGCTAACTGTCCTAGTATTGATTGTATGTTATATAATACATCAAATGAAAAGTATGATTTATATGCAAAACCTAATAAAGGTATGTTTGATAGATTACGTGACGAGTTTAGAGTTCCTATAAAAGGGGGATTTTATATTGGTGATCAAGTAATAGATGCAAAGTTTGCTCTTAAATCTAAGCTTAAACCTATTATCGTAAAAACAGGAATGTTTGACGAAAAAAGATGGAATAGCTTTTCAAATGAAAAGTATCGAAAAGCAACTAAAATATATGATACACTCATGGAATTTGCACATACATTACCATGAAAAAAGGGAGGCCGAAGCCTCCCTCTGTATTATGAGGTGCAACTCATTATACTAAATCAGGTCCTCGGACCCAGCCTACTACAGCTTTCCTGATTCCTTTGGTCACAGGTGTAACTCTATGTAGGATGTATGAAGGAAAGAATACAATTTGATTTTGTGTTAGAGGAATAGTGATTTCCTCAGGTCCAGCCATAAGTTGTAGATCTCCACCTTCAAACTCTTTTTCACTATTCACTAATATAGAATAAGAAAGCTTCCTCGCATCTCCCATATTACCTTTGAAGGAACTATCTAAATGCCAATCATAATGGTGTCCTTCTGGATACTCACTATATTGAACGGCTTCTAAATAATTTAGTGCATAGTTATATTTTCCATTGTTTACAGATTCTACATGATTTGACACTTCATTAAACAATTCTTCTAAGTCACTAATCCAGCAAATATTAGTTTTACGAATCGTTTCATCTTGCCCTTTATGTGAAACTGTTTCAGCAGCTTGTAATCCATACCTTGTAATGTGTGCTCTAAGTTTCATTAAAGTTTCATCACTAAGAGCATTGTCAATCACTGATTGGTATGGTGATTGTTCTTGGTCTGGATTACGTAACCACATCATTAGTTTGGTACCTGTACAACTTTACCAATTGTCGGTAAATACAAATATTCAATATCTGAGTTTTCCAAAGTATTAATAGCATCTTCGATACTTTCTACTAAAGGCTCACCGCCCAGATTAAAGCTTGTATTGAATAGAACAGGAATTCCTGTTTCTTTCTTAAACTCTTTGATAAGATTGTAATAGTTTTCGTTTTCTTCTTTAGTCACAGTTTGAATACGACATGTATCATCTACGTGAGTAATGCTTGGAATTTTTTCTTTTACGCCCGGCTTACAATTTACTGCGTACATCATAAACGGAGAGTCCTTCATTCCTCTCATTTCAAACCATTCGTCAGCATCTTCGGCAAGAACAGTTCCAGCAAATGGTCTAAAATATTCACGATTCTTGACAAGATTAACAAAATCTTTACCGTCTTCAAACGTAGGATCAAACAGAATAGATCTATTGCCAAGAGCTCTAGGTCCATTTTCACATCTACCTTGAAATATCGTAACAATGTTTTTATCTCTAAGAAGCTTTACGATATCTTTATCTTTGGCGTCATAAATTGTAGCACCTTCTGGTAGTAATGCTTTTACTTGCTCATTTTCTACTACATGATCTGGACCAAGATAAAGAGTTTTGCCATATGGTCGTTTTTCTTCATCGTTTTTCACCATATAGTGATGATACAAAGCAGCACCGATTGCTGTTCCAGCATCATTAGAAACAGGCTCAACATAAAGATTAATTTCTTCATCTTTTAATTGATCTAGCAACCAATAGTTACATACACAATTCAGGGCATAACCACCAGTCACGACAATATTACGATTGCCAGTTTTTTCTACCGCTTTACGAATAAGCTTAAGCATTTCTTCTTGCGTTTCGACTTGTACTTTATAAGCTACATCACGAGCAATTTGCATTTTACTTACTTCGTAATTTGCAGCTTCAGCATCGTCTTGCTCAGGATTAAAGCGGTGATAGAACATTGAGTTTACAAAAGCACCATTTGGTGTGTTAGGCGTAAACACGTTTCTATTGAAGCTACCCGGAGCTGCGGCATGCTTATCAAAGAAATCTGGCAAATCGTCACGAGGCCCCCCGTAAGGAAATAACCCCATAGTTTTACCGGCTTCAATTGGTTGCCAACCAAGATACTGTGTTACAGCTTCATAGGTTTTAGTAATACCTCCACGATCATCAATCATCATTTCAATTTCATTCCCAGGTTCACCTATAGTGTCACCGGAATGCTTATCATCATATTGCGGAAAGATTACTTCTCTACATCCCATATGCTTATAGCGAGTTCTAAACGCTGCAGGATATGTGGCTTCCATAATGGTTTCATATTCCCAAATCGTTTGGTCACCTGACATTTGATCTTTATAATAAAGTTGTGAACCAGCACCATCAGCAATAACAATTGCTGCACTATCAAAACCAGATCTATAAAATCCACACGCTGCATGCATTTTATGATGTTGATCTGAAATCTCAATAACCTGAGGATGTTCACCACCCCATTCGTCTCGCCTATCAATTAAGTTCATTTTACGAGCTAAGCCCGTATAAACATCATCTCCACTAAAGTCTACCTTTGCTGCAAGGTAAAGTGGTTGTGTGTGAGTGATAACCAAATAGTCAAGCTTATCAGTGTACTCTTTAACTTTCATTAATGCAGCATACGGACCGCCATCATATTTTTTACGACTTAGTCTTTCTTCTTCAATAGCAAAAACAAGTTCACCATTTTTCAAAAGACATACTGCGGCGTTATGTCCTCTAGAAATACCTGCTACCCAAAAATCTTTTGTACTCATTATTTTTTTCTCCCAGCTGCTGCAGCGATACGCTCGTCAACTTCTTTACAAATTTGCCTAACCATTTGATCGTCCATCATCATAATACCATCGTGGCTTCTTGTTATTTCTTCTTCAAACGTCATACGAATAGGATCATAATTGCGTCTATCGTGGCCTAAATCAAGAACCTGAAATTTATTAGTGTCTGCATAACTAATGTTTTCTGGATACGTTGAACCTACAACTACTACTGCCGGTGTATCTAAGGCATAAGCCATATGTTGGCCTACACTGTCAATACCTAAGAAACAATCTGCTGCCTTAATAATACCTGCCCACATTCTTAGAGGAGCTTGTTCAGGCTGAGCTACTGGCTGATTACAACCTAGCTTTTGATAGTCAGTAGGATATTCTGACATTACGATTACGCCATATTTTTCTTGAAGTCTTTTGACAATTTTAACTACATCATCAGGGTGCATTGAACGTCCACCCGGATCATTAATAGTGTCACCTTGAGGCTGAGCTGACCGGCCAAATGGTTGCAACACTACAACTCTTTGCTTTGCCGTTTTTTCTCTTACATCTTTTACAACTTGTACTCCTTCAATTGCTTCAGTAGACTGCAATCGAAAATTAGGCTTAGGCATTTCTCGCACGCCTTTGTTTGACATTTCAATATCAAATGCCTGAGTAATGTTAGCTTTTTGGTTATAGTATTCCCAAATGCGATATGGTTCTAGAGTAACTGCGTCTCTATCTTTTAGCAAACTTTGGAATAAGCTTTTATGCCATACGTCAAAACATCTTTTGTGTAGAGTTGGGTGGCCAAGGAACATGTCCATGCCGCCTTCACAAACGATAACAAAGTCATCATCTGGATTTTCTTTTTCATACATTTCGAATGCTGGGATTGCGCAGAGTTGACGTCCTGCTCCGCCGCTCATAAAGAACGCTTTAGATCGTTTTTTCACTTTTTGCACCTCACGTGAAATAATTAAGTAATATTATACAATAGTTTCTTACCGCTGTACAGTATTATGTATAACGGTAAGAAGTAAAAGTTTTGTTAGCCGTTTCTGCCGCCAGGAGCACCAGGAGCACCACCTACTGAAGAATCTGCATCATCAATATCGTTTTGCGTTTTTGCTAGCTTTGGATCTTCTTGGCCTGGGTACAATGCTGTCACAACGTTGTGTGGCATTAATCCAGCAGCTTTATATTTTGCTACTTTATGCTCTAGATCAGAATCCCAATCTTGCCAAGCTTGCTGTGTAGCTGTATCAAGTGCATTCCATACATCACTATCATTTTTTGTTTCAGTATACAATGCTCTAGAAGATGCTACATGCCCTTCAATACCTGCCCATGATTGAAAAGGCGGAAAGTATGGGAAAGGCTTTTTCCATTTATTCTCTGCAAAGTCATACTGAATTTTTTCTTTATCATATGTATGATCTGGTGCCGGTGGATGAATCCTTTTATATACCAATCCATCTGGTAAAGCAATTGAAATATGAGGAAACACGCTGGAATCAGACATATCTGAATCTGGATTAGGATTAAAAATTGAAGCAATCAATGCACCTTCTTTTGTATTAGCATCAATCAACAAATGTGTATGCTCATCGTCTTCTAAAGTATTTGACCATTCATCGGCATTTTCCATTGCCACTGCATCTACAACTCTTCCATTTGGTCTAAGCTCAACGTCAATATAACGAGGGCCTTTATAAGTCCACGTGGCTGATGAGTCATTACTATCAGTTAAATGTGTATAATCATCTGCAACAGGATATGAAAATGTTTTTGTTACATAAATCATTGAATTGCTCCTTTAGGTCCCATTCCAGAACTATCTCCGTCCCAAGTTACTCGTACCGCACCATAAGAACCTTTTTCACCACAACAACATGGTCCTGCATAAGTTGCTGCAGTCAGACCACCTTCACCCGGCATCCTTGAATACCAAGATCCGCCAAGAGTTGCGTGAGCCATTCTACCGGATGCACCATCATGGATGTCCATGAAACATTGACAGTAGTACATAAGTCCTTTATGAACAACACCGCCTTTACCAGCTCTACCAAACATGTGCCAACCACCTGGGAAAGCCACACCGGTTTTAATACCGCAAGCATGTGCACCTTGCCATGTGCCACAACAACCAATTTGTGCCCATGAGTGAGAACCGCATGCTCCATTTTCAGTACCATAGAATCTTGCAATTCTATATGGATCTGAATCTGATTCACCGAGTCTACGACCTAATAAGTCACACATATACATGTATTCGTTGTGTCTATATGAAAGGAAGAAGAAACAACATGAAACTCCAGGGTTACCACCTTCTACACAGAAGTTAGTTAAGCCTGGGCCTTGTACGTATGTTTTGCCGCCTCTTTTACCACATTGGTGATTTGCCTCATTATAGTAACAACACTGTAAATTAGTAGGGTTACAGAATGTATATCTATCACCTGGGTTAACCTTAATTGTTTTGTATGCGTATGCACCCGATCCGCCTGGGATACCTTGCTGACAACATCTTGCACCAGCTCCGTTTCCTCCAGCTCCCCACATTTCGAATGTAGCAATCCGTGCGCCTTTTGGCACCTTAAAATTAAATCGATCATGCCCAAATTCATTTGTCGTTTGGGTTGCGCCGTCAGACCACCCTTCTGGTCCGGGCTTCCAAAAAATCGATTGACCATGAAACCTGCCTATAGCCATATCAGTAGCCGGCAGTATGGTTCTGAGTTTTTTTGCCATTTGTTAATTCACCTTTTCTGATATGTCTATTTATATCATAGACTATTTATAACGGATTGTCATGGCACCATTACCACCCCATCCGCCACAACAACATGGAGCACCGCAAACATCTGCGCCGTGTCCACCAAATCCTACTGTTCTTATGTTCTGCCAACATAGGTTATTATTAGAACCATTGTGACATAAATGCCACTGTGACCAATTCCAGCCTCCACAGGCCTGTTGATTCATCACAGTTAAATTAACCCAACGTACTGTTGCTCTTCTACCGTTGTGAGATTGTGTCCAAGGCTTAGCCCCACACGCCCAAGCTGCACAACTATCATAACATTCGTGCGAATGATAACCTTGATATGACATGCCATGCAAACTGCTATTTCCGCCACCACCGTCAGGATTTCTCCAAAAGTTCATACATTCACCTGGGCCTGCACCGCAGCGTTCACCCATACCAAAATGAAGCTCAGCACAACCTTGTCTTGTACCGTTTTGATTATAATTATAATGCGCCTTTTTACAGCATCCGCCATAAGGAATACAATTCCAATTTCTTCTACCAGCCGATTTTGCTCTTAACCAAGGCTTACGTGTTTCAGCATAGTATATACCTTGATTGAATCCACGTCGGTCTAAGGTTGTGCTAATGGTTTTACCTATTCGGCTACCTTCCCAATGATAAATAGTATGCTGAAATTCACGAGTAGCGTTGTCACTATCAAATGGATTTCTACGAGCAGGAGTTTGATCATGACAGCAATATCCACTATAACAACACGTTCGTCCGCAGTAGCCGCCGTTAACCAACATCATAGGCCGGTTTTGGCCACCTACCATCTGAGGTTCAAACATTGCCCAACAACCATGACATCCGCCTAAGGCATTATAGCAACATCCTCCGTGAGGTACTACATAGCACGTAACATCATGAGGATTCAACCTCATATTGATACATTCTTTCATGTATCCACCACCGCCTGAAATTCCTCTTTGCTGACAACAGCATCCAACGCCGCCAGCACCACCGGCACCCCAAATTTCTACGTTAAGCTCAATGGGCTTCCTAGTATCTTTGCGGCAAGCAGTACTATTATCAAGATATGCATTATGGCAGAATCTTCCGCAAGAAGATCCGTAAATAACACTTCTTTCAGAACCGGCGTTTTGTCTTTGCTCCATTGCAATAAATTCGCAATAGTCAGGAGTAGGTGTAATTGCGGCCATTCCTGGTGCAAAGCATGTAAATCTTTTAGCCATTAGCCCCACCTTCCTTTATCGCCGTGATCATCTTTTATACCACCTTTATATTTAATAATGATAGCGCCATTACTACCCCACCCACCACAACAACATGGTCCGGCGCAAACGTGTGCTGCTTTACCGCCGAAACCAACTGTTCTTATGTTTTGATAACATAGGTGATTATTAGAACCATTGTGGCATAGATGCCATTGGTTATGTTCCCAGCCGCCTCTTGCTCTAGAGTCGTTTCTGTTTGTAAAGTTTATATATCTTTGTGTGCCTCTTCTGCCTGAGCCTGAAGTGGTGTAGTGTTTTGTTCCACATTGCCAATCGTTGCATGAAGTATGACATTCATTAGCAACCCAAGGTATATATCCGTTTATTCCAAACGTACCTCTACCACTTGCATCAGGGGATCTAGCTAAACCTTTTGAAGCATGAGCGCAATATTCAGAAACGTTTTGGTCACATCTCTGAGAAAACGTTGACTTGTATGCTCCGCTTTTCATATCATCACACCAAGGACCTGCCTTACCGTGATTTGATCCAATGTAAACGTTGTTCTTTCTATTCGTGCTCCAGCCATCAGACTTTTTGTGATTTGAAGGCATTTCACCATTTCTTGAATGAATCCATGGCATTCGTCCATGAGACCACCCAGGCGTGCTTGATCTGCCGCCTCTACCGCCACCATAGTTATATGATTGAATGCCGTTTCTGCAAGTTTCCGTAAAATTGGTTTGAGGTTTTTGCCCTACATTATTTGTATCGTACTTAGCGTTGCGATCTTGCATACAAATACCTGATTGATGACAGCAATAAAATCTGTAACAGCTGCCTTTTCCCGGTTCACCACCACACACGCATAAACAATCAGTGCCGTCACCCATAAGGCCGTTCATATTAAACATTGAAAAACAACCGTTGCCCGGATCATTTGGCCTACAACATCCACCATGAGCAACTACATAGCAAACACTAGTGCCACCGATTTGAGCGCCAGATCCTGCACTTACGCAATTTCTAACCCATTGTCCACCTTGTGCAACTCCACCTTGCATACAACAACAAGATCCGCCGCCTTCTCCGCCGCCGGACCACATATCAATAATAGCATGCTTGGTTTGATTAGGAAAGCAATAACGTCCACAGGCTGAACCATATATAACCTCGCGATGGCTGCTAGCTTCACAACGATATTCTATCGTAATAAACTCGCACCAATCAGCTGTAGGAGTTATTGCAGCTATTCCCGGCATGTAGCATGTAAGTTTTCTAGCCATTTACAGCTTCCTTAATTATTTAGTTGTGCCGTTTGAAGATGGTTTTGTTGTGCCTTTGCTTCCACGATATTTCCATACAATTGAACCATGTCCGCCCCAAGATCCACAACAACAAGGACCACCACAAACTCTTGCAGGGTGTCCACCGAATCCTACCGTTCTAATATTAGTCCAACATGATTGATCGTTAGAACCATTATGACACAGGTGCCATCTTGACCAGTTCCATCCGCCCCATGCATCAGCGTTTACTGATGTAAGGTTAACCATTCTGTGGCCAGACACTCGTCTATTAGAACCTGAAGTTGTAACAGGTATTTCACCGCATGTAGCATATTGTGCATTTTGGCAAAGATCGACAGCTGAGTGACCAATCGGAAATCTTCCTACTGGAATTACTCGACCTTTCATACATTCAGCGGCCGCTGCACAACATTCACCTAAGTCTTTATTGCTAGATATTGTTGGCATTTCATGACACATGCCTCCGCATGGTACACAATTCCATCCACCCTTCATTGTATGAGATCTCATTGAAGGTTGGCGACCAAATTCGACTCTTGTGGCGCAACCACATGCACTGTTCCAAGTCCAACAGCATGAGCAGTTATACTTAAATGATGTAGTAGGCCTATAAGTGCCGTCCCAATCTTGCTGACATCTATTTCCTTCAACATCCATAGAGCAACAATAGTCATAGTAACAAGATGATATACCACACCATCCGCCTTTTACACAGGCTGTACAGCAATTGCTTGTCATTGTAAACTGAGTAAAGCAACCTTCCCCCACCGCAGCTGGCTGACAGCATCCGCCGTGGCCTACTACATAACAGAAAATTTCACCGGGTTGTGTAGCTAAACACAACCTTTGTGCTGCACCGCCACCGGCAGGTGCCCCACTCATACAACAACATGAGCCCCATGAGTTACCACCGGCGCCCCACATGTCTACCATCATATATTTTGCATCTGAAGGAGCACACCAACGTCCACACTGAGATCCAAAAATTGTAGATCTTTCAGAACCGGCGTTTTGTCTTTGCTCGTAAGCAATAAACTCACACCAGTCTGCAGTAGGAGTTACGTCAGCATATCCGGGAGCAACTTGTCTTAATGTTTTTGCCATGTGGCTCGCTCCTTTTTAACGATAAGTGATTCTTACGCCACCGGAGAATGAATATGAACTACAACAACATGTTCCTGCGTTTGTCCAAGTTGGCGCACCGCCCCAACCTACAAACAGATCCCATGGATAGTAAGTACATGACAGTCCAGTAAACAATCCTTGCGCATTACCAAAACACGCTCCGCCTTGGCCATCGCTACCACAATAGAATCCAATAACGTGACCGCCTCTTGAGCTCCAATCGCCTGCAGGATAAGGCATACCAAATTTCCAAGTACGAGGACAATCTGTAGTTGTAGCCATAGCCGAGTCAGCAGGAATCATCATGAATCCTGGCAATCCGTGATGGCCGCCATCAGCGCCATAGTACTTAGCACAGCCAGATTCCTGACCATAGAAGTATCTCCACCGTGAAGCAGAATCGCCCGAATCAATGAATTGTTTTGGGCAACAAACGTTAATGCCGCCATAACCTTCTTCTGCACAGAAGTTGTTAAGTCCGCGACCGATTACGTAAGTATTTCTCCAGCTTTCTCTGATGCCTACTCTTTCCGAGCGACAACACATATGAATGCCTACATTCATGTAGTAACATTCACCTTCTCTAACTGGAATAGGACCTTTATAGGCATAAGCACCCGAACCGGATGGAGTAGAAACGGAACAGCATTCAGAACCAGCACCTTGACCGCCCGCACCCCATATTTCAAAATATGCTTTGGTTACGCCGTTAGGTACACAAAAGTGAGTTCTGTTACGAAGGTATTCACAGTTATCTGAGTTCATACCATTCGTATGCTTCGGAATAAAGTTCCATTCACACCAACCGTCCCAACGGGTATCATCCTTGAGACCGGCCCTAATCATGTGAGTTAAATATTTAGCCATTAGTTAGCTCCATCCGAATTATTTTAATTAACCTTGTACCAAGAATTGCCAGCCGTTAGTATCGCCGGACCACACAAGTTGAAGGCCAATCCCCATAGTATCAACCAAGATGTCTGAATCTTGACCGAGAATCTTTTCAGATGAAGTTATCACCAAATGATTCGTTTGAAAGTTTTGTTTTAAGTCTACAATGTTAACACGGCCATCTCCGGTTGTGTTACCAGATACAGACGGTAGTGTAAAAGTTACTTCACCAGATGTAGTATCGATAAAGTATCCATTATAGTTTGCACCACTAAAGTCAGAATCCTTGATTGACCAAGCTATCGGCGGCTCGATTGAGTTGACAGCTTTCGCAATATATGCCAACTGCTCCGGGCTTGCAGATGCGATTGAAGTTTCAAGTTTATTGACTAGGGCGGTTTTTACGTCATCAACGGTTGCCATTTCTAGTTCCTCTATAATTAGTTTTAGTTGTTAAGTCTTTAGCGTCGAAGCCAATATATTGTTCAAACGCGATTTCTCCAGTCTTAGCTGTAGGCGGTATCGATTTAGTTCTATTCTTAAATATCTGGGAATCAACATATGTTTTAACCGCAAATTCTGTAGGAATAGCGCTATTAGAATTACCTGACAATGCAGTATCTGAGGAGAATTCGTTGATAGTCTCACCTAGTTTGGCTCCGATAGAACCAAGTCTCAATGATGTAAGACCTGCAAGGTCGAAAGCAGAAGCATCAAGTGTTGCTCTACCAGTCGCCTGATCAATCCGGAAGTAGTTACCTACTCTAAAGTTACCGTCTTGGTCAGTTGACACATAATATACACGACCGGTGTTCTTTTCAATAATTTCATTACCTTGTCTAGGCTTATATCCTGAAAGAGGATTTTGCGGGTAATTTGTATTGGTTTGACTACCGGTACCAATATCCAAGAAGTCATGACCTGTCAGTCTGACCTGTGAATAGTTATAACGGATTCTAACATTTTGTCCATGGAAAGCTGGAGCAGTGTCCAGTTTCTGTTGAGCAAGAACCAAAGTAATTTTGCCTGTTGTAGAATCCCAATCTGTTGTTGACTGAATCACATAAGTGAATGAATCATATCCAGAATCTGTTGGAAGGTTTGAGTCTGTTATAAACTGGATTGAACCACCTTCAAGAGGTTGTGAATCAAATCCTTCGAATGTCATAGTAAATCCGTATTGACCATGAACTGCACTACTATCTAGTAAGATAGCAAATACACCGCCACCGCCGGATTCAGCAATTGAATCGCCAGCCTTAAATTTAGAACCATCGAATTGATTATCGAGAATTAGCCTTTGAATTGATGTTTGGACATTAATAACCGTACCTTTAGTTCCTTGATAAACTGCAGTACCTGAGTCAAAATCATCACCAGAATCTGTTAGCGAAAGTTTACCACCAGTTGAATATGCGCTGAATGATGTAGCATCTACCCGAGGTGGATCTACTAGCGTAATTTCTTGGAAGAAACCAGAAGTACCTGATTTGCCTGAAGCAACATAAAGAGGTCCAGATTGATCAGAGTCAATAGTAATTTTATAAAGCTTACCTGAATCATGTAAAGCTCTAGAGTTAGTTACTCCACTTGTGACTTCACCAGTATAATTCTTTTGAGCCCAGCTACTTGAATCTGCAGTTGTAAGATAGAAAGGATTATATCCAGTAGAACTATCCATTCTGAAGTAGTATCTAGAACCTTTATAAAGTTGGAATCCGGAATCTGCAGTAATGTTATAGTCTACACCAACACCTCTTCCAGATAAATTAAATCCTGTAGAGTCACCGGTAACATCCCAATATTCGTTTTCAGCAGTTTTCAGTTTAAGAATATTAGCGTCATGGCTATCAATTAAGAAGAACTTCTCGTTAACTTGAGTCATACCAACAACGTTAGTAATTTGTACTAAGTTCCAGCTATCAAAGTTATGAGAAGAAACTGTTACCGCAGCTGGATTAGAACGTGTAATATCAGTAATATTAACTTCTGAAATCGATTTACCACCAGAGAATCTAGCATCAGTAGTACTTGTGAAAGCCGAGTCAGCAAAGAGATCAAACTTGAATGAATCAACTTTCTTAATATGATATTCAAGACCATCAGCTATGCCATCATCGTTGCCAAGGTCTGAATCCCATCTATTAGTATCTAAACCTTTAAGTCTAATTCTATCACTTGAATCCAAAAGGTGAGCAACTTTGGTAGTTATACGAGCAGGATTAGTTCTATCGATTTTTGAAATTACGATATCTCTATTAGGCTGCCTAATTACATCGCCTCTTTCAAATTCGCCGTTGACAATAGTACCATCTTGGTAATCAATTGCGAATCCTCGTATTTTACCATCTACTGAGGTTTCATTAGAATCAAAGCCGATGCCAACACAACCGTATGTACCGTATGAGTTGTTTCCGTTTAGTGCTCTAATTTTACCACCTGAAGAAGCAGCATAACCGAAGTGACAATAATAAGTGAAGCAGGATACAATCTCAGCTTTACCATTATTTCTAATCCAAAAACCCATACCATCTGAGTGAATATTAGTAAATGCATGGAACACCATTGACCCGTTAGTTGTCGAGTCAGCTGTTCTTGCCGCATTAAAGTGTCCGCCGTCAACCAGTGCGCCAATACCGCCTGTTGAGAATGCAGAACAATCTTTAATATAAGGTGACTTTGTTGAGATCGCATAGTTAGGATCTAGCTTAAAGAATACGCCTTTATAAGTTGCGCCAGGTGCTTCCGGATCTTGATTATCATTTGAATCTGGACTAAATCCTGTCATACCGCTCATGGTAATACCTTCAACCATCGTAGCGTTTCTCATCATAAACATAGCTTCAGCCGAGTCATATCCTGGGTTAGGCTGAATTTTACAGTTTCTTAATCCAGCACCAAGCATTGTTGTGTTATGAGGAATATGAATTGGAAGATTTTCTTTATATACACCTTGAGCCAAAAGAACAGTTGCATTAGAATCTTGCGAAAGATTCTTATCAACAAACGCCATTGCAAAATTAATAGATTTGAATGGTGAAGCTTGTGATCTACCGTAGTTAGAATCATCAGTACCTGCATCAGCAGAAACATAGAATGTATTTTTAGTGTCATCGGGATATGAAAGAACATAACCAGATGCAGTATTATTTACTGTTATGACTTTACCGATATCAGCTGAGTCAATTGTTGGAAGTACATTAGAACCACCAGCAACGAATAACTCAAAGTTGGAATCGTTTAGGTCTGCTGCAAAGTTATTTTGTGCAGTAAAATCTTTCACTGCAATATAGACTGAAGTTGCAGTTGTTACTAGATCATCTGTAATGTATTTTGCAGTTCCAGCATATGCACCTCTAAATCTAATTCCTGAATTAAACTTTTCCCAATTACCGCCTGCTAAGTCAGAATCAAAGTTTGATGTTGATGCATGTGGTTGCAATGAAATATAAGAGTTACCACCGTGATTGACAACTTCGTCAATACCGTAGGAAACACTGCTATCCCAATCTTGCTTAAACTCAAATCCCGGAACTAATTTTTTCCAATTAGCGGTTGTTACTGGATTAACGTTTGTGCTATTAGTAATAGCTTTGAATAAAGAACCACCGTACTTAACAGTATCGCCTGTAACGTATCCTCTTGCATTACTCCAATCGCCTCTAAAACCTAGACCTTCAATTACTAGTTTCCAGTCGTCAGAGTCGTTTGGATCAGTACCTGCTACTGAACCTCTTGCGCGATAAAGATCTCCGCCAAAGTTAACAAGGTCATTAGGGAAGTATGCAGTTGCAGAATCAAAGCTATCTTTGAACTGAGTACCGCCTACATAGAGTTCCCAAAAGCCAGTGTTTGTTGGTACATTACCTGTAGTATTCATTTTTGCTTTATACAGGTTGCCACCATAACCTACAACATCGTCTTTCTTATATGCAGTAGCTATATTGTAAACACCTTCATGGCCAATGCCAGTTACGAAAGGTTCCCAATATGTCGTGTTTGTAGGATTAAATGCTTGTGTGTTTTGTTTTGCAATATACGCATTACCGCCATATTTGACAACATCAGATTTTTGATAATCTGTTGCACTATCCCATGAGCCTTCCCATTGAATACCGTCTACAAATGTAGACCAGTATGAGCTATTAGATGCAAGGCCGGGGTTTTTATTTGTAGATTGCGCTTGCGAGATATAAACTACTCCACCGAATGATACGCCATCACCAATGTTATATGTAGATGCTGAATCCCATATTCCATCGAATGAGAAGCCTTCTACCATTAGCCTCCAATATGCGGTGTCTGTAGGAGCGTTTCCGCTCGTCTTTAGTGAGTAAATGTAAACATATACATTACCACCGTATTTAACTACGTCATTTTGCTCGTAAGTAGTCGAGTTGGCCCAAGCGCCCGCAAAATAGAACCGTAGTTTCCCTAAATCGATAACTTGTGTCATAGGATAACCATCTCCAGATGTCCAGTGTTTTTATTCATGCGAAACGTAATTGCATCCGCCGACCAAAAGTATTGCTTGTACCCATCAGGGTCTTTAGCAAAAGAAGCTTCTGGAAGGACAACCGGATCGCTATCATTGGTTCGGATAATTTCAATAGAGCAATTACTAGTAGAGTCGACCTTAAGTCCGTAGAAGGCTTTGTCATGGAGAGTATCCATTTCATCAATCGTTTTATAAATCGCCTTCACGATAATACGTCCTCCGTTATAGTCGCAATCACACTAAATGCATTGTCTGCCGCCGCACTTGCTTTTATAATATCGCCAGCTTCTAAAGAAACTTTAGAGCCCATCAATATTTCAGCTGATTCATCAGTTGAAATTCTTCTATTGTGAGCTAGCCAGATAGTCGTTCCACTTCTGACTACCTTTATATTTATACCCAATCCTGCGCCGAAAATGTTAGTAGCAATCACACTAATTAATAGATGTGGGCCTCCAATAGGTGCAGTATAGATCGCTGCTTCTGTCGTACCTACGTTGGCTAGAATGCCATTATCAAACGCTGCCATGAGAAAACCTAATCAATTCTTTAGTTGTATTTATAATCATTTAACTTTTTATAATCCGATGAAAGCAAGTAATTGTGCAGTTTGCGCCTTAGCAGAAACAGCAATTTCAATCGCTTTAACGGATGCTTGCTTTAGAGCATTACTGTCAGATGCATCAACAACAAGAACTAAATCAGAATCTACCGAGAAGTCAGCATTTGACAAAATCGGCTTTGATGTAACAAATGCAGGCGATATCGAAAACTTAGAAACTGAATCATAAGAAAGATCTCCGAAATTAGCCTGAGTTTCAAAGTGCTTAAATACATCAGCTGCAACTGGACCTTGATAATTAATTTGTCCTGTTGCACTATTATACGTAAGACTTCCATCTCCACCACTATCTATTACGCTTATTGCATGTCTTGCATCTGAATCGTTATATTGTTGGGCACCAGCTAATCTTATTTCATTCGCTGAATCATTGTATATTGCAGTTATATTTGTATGATTACTATGAGTAAGCGAAGCTGCTACAGCGTCTTGTGCTCTTTCATTTGTAAAGTAAAGATTAGTAGTTCCTTCTGCCAATGAATCTGTTGTTGCATCATTAAAGTCAGAATCAAAATTACCACTATTATATTGAGCACCCGGTGCAAAAGTAAATTGACCTGCTGCACTATCATAGCTAAACCCAGGACCCGTCGCACTAAATATGTTTCTCGTGTCAGCCGAGTCTAAGACATTTGGCTTGCCAGTTAATGAGGCATATGCAAAATCTTGTAAAGGTGATATGTTTAGAATATATGCAGAATCAATTAAGTTAATTGCATTAGCAGAATCAAGGAAAGGTGCTTCAAGAACTCTTGCCAAAACATATGCACTATCAACTGCATCCACAATGGTGTTGTTAATTGTTACTTGTACAGCATTACCAGAATCGCTAATTGAAGCAGCGACATCACTATCAACACGTGCTTTGGTATAATAAA
>Ga0233432_10001519_pt1 | contig 22451 bp, 17 predicted proteins | sample SI_122_August201_6_FD_179870 | JGI IMG/M metagenome (GOLD analysis project Ga0233432, IMG submission 179870) | Seawater microbial communities from Saanich Inlet, British Columbia, Canada - SI_122_August2016_10_MG | ecosystem: Environmental > Aquatic > Marine > Inlet | place: Canada: British... | reverse complement strand
TGGAGACAATTTCCAAACCTGAACCATCTGGATTGCATCGTAGCACTCCCCCATTCAATCCCCAGTCATCATTGGGGTCGTGAAACGTATTCCTGTAGGTAGTTTTGGTGAAAAGTCTGGGTTCAGGAAAGTCAGGAACATCCTCTGGCGCAGACATCCCCCAGAGTTCTCGAAAGGCCTTGGGTGCAATACGGTCTGGTGCTTGATTCAGCCCTTTCGAGTTTCCCTTGGACATATAAAGTTTTCCATCTGGCGCCCAATTCAAACCGTGAAGTCCATGTTCAATATTACCGAGATCGGTGTACAGGCGCAGATACTCGTCAGCCTCGTCATCCCCATCCAAATCTCTTACTACGGTCAGATCCGGTGAATTTGCGATCCATAACTGATCTCCCAGCCAGACCATCCCCTGAATATTGTTCAATCCCTCAGCAAATGCCTTGCGTCCATCCGCGACACCATCTTGATCCGAATCATAAAGCACGAAAACCTTGTCACCCTCCGTTTCAGGTTTGGGGCGTCGATATTGCGGTCCCATCCCCACGAAGAGTCTTCCTTTTGAATCAAAAGTGATCGCACATGGATTACGCACAAGAGGTTCTTGAGCAAAGACACGCACCTCCATATCGTCAGGTACGAGTGGAAAATCCTCTATTTGTGACCATACACTCAGGCAGCTCAGTAAATTGACAACAATGAAAGTCGCTCTCAGGCTCATTCCGAAAGACTAAAACTTTCACATCAGGGTGCAAGAATTGAAAGAGGATCAATTGCTCATTTTGTGAGGGTCAAGCAAGTTACTGAAGGGCGGGTTTACTTGGAGCTGATGAACAAGTAAGCCTCCGTGGAGAACGGGCATGAAATCCAAGCTCAGTTCGTGAAACATGTATGAATCTACCGTTGCCCATATGGATCCTGACCGGGATCATCCAGGTATGTTCCGGGTGGTAGATCGCCATAACCCTGAAACAAATCAGGGCGCAGATTTTCGGTAATCAGCATCTCTTCGTCAAACCACTTCCCTAAATCAACCCATTTACATCGCTTGGAACAAAAAGGCCCAAAGCCACCTTTGAACCACGCTCCCTTCTGGCGGCAAGTGGGGCATGCAACCTGAATACTTGATCTCATAATGCATGGCGTTTTCACCTTGGGATTCAAGCCTTTCGACAACTAACCACGACGAATTTCAGAACCTTGAAAACGAATTGAAATACGAAAAACTTTTTTCTCACGGCAATTGATCAGCCCCGTTTTTAAATCCACGCGCTCAGGGATTTCAATGCGATGCAGATCCACCACAGCATGAAACCCACGCTCTGAGAAAATGTCGATTAATATGGCCATAGCCAGATCGTCATGCAGGAGCTTATCCTCAGAATTTACGGTTGCCAGACCTGAAATTGCGTGGCGGAAAACAATGGGAAGGATTTTTTCCTGAACAAACTGAATCACCTGATGGAATAATTCGGGATGCTCCAAGGCATATGCGTCCAGTCTTTTTACCAGATCCTGACGCGCATGCAGGATAATTTCACTCGCGAGGGGAAGGATTCGCAGACTATCAAAGGTTTCTGGATCTAGTTCCAACAAACTTTGATAACGCACCTCGTTCAGAATATTTTGTTCAACTTCCTGAATCGACCCCTGTGCGTTGATGAAATGGTAGAAAAAAGTCTGCTTGAGGGATTGAAGTGCATCCCAGGTTTGCTCCTTGAACACTCCATAACGACGACTTGCTGCCTCGGGGTCACGATCGGTGGCTCGCAATTCGATTATTTCGCCGACTCCGGTAGATTTGACCTCTTCATTGTGCTCGGCAATTTGCTTCCCTCGCTTGATCTGTCGGTCGACACTTGTTTTTTCATCCACAAACAAGACCATGATGTGGATCGTGGGTTGCCTGAAATGGACACGTAATGGCGTATCATAATAACGGACACGTAATTCCTTCATTTTATCTACAAGCACTTTCAAGCATTCCACTTGAACTTTCGTTCTCGGAAAGCCATCAAGAATGGCACCATCCCTGTAGTCTTTTTCAAGTAATTTACGGAAAAGGATCCCCATTACCTCTCGATCCCCCACCATGCCACCTGAATTCTTGATTCGCCTGGATTCTGGACTGTTGAGGAGTGAACTGACCACGATGGAATCACAGGTCAGACCACGAGCTTTCTGAACGAATCGAGTGTGAGTCCCCTTGCCAGCCCCCGGAGCTCCACCTAATAAAATAATTTCCTTGGGGAACCGGAGATTCTCTGGGCCCTGCTCCTGTTCCAACTCCGTCCAGATGGTGTTGAAGATCATTTGCGCATCCTTGATCTCCAAGTCCTCCACAATAGGTTTGGTTTTCTTGGAAATCTTCAGTGTATCTCCAGCAATATCGGTGGTCTGTGTTGTAGAAACCATGTTTTAAGTGCCCATGCTTACCGGAGGTGACTCAACAATTCAAGGTTGTAAAATTAAGATCCACTTTTTTGTTTGATTGCTTGCATGAAAGGTAAGTGCTCAGTGCTTTGCCCTGATCATTTCCACAACATTGAGCAAATCATCAGCAATCCACCAGGGATGCTTTCCCGATCCCAGCTTAGCCTCAGTCTCCGCTCCATATCCGGTTCGGATCAGAACAGATGCCCTGACACCTGCATTTTTACCACACTCAAGATCTGATAGCTTATCTCCAACCATAAAGGATTGATCCAGTTGCAAGCCAAATTCCCGGGAAGCATCCTTCAGGAAGTTTGGTGAAGGCTTTCTACCATAACTTGGCTCTTCAGGTGATTCAGGGGCAAAGTAAATGCGATCAAACTCGATTCCTTCAGGTTGAAGTGTTTCGATCAGCCGGGCGTTCACCCGGTGCATATCTTCCAAAGTGTAATATCCTCGACCGATACCAGATTGATTCGTGACGATGAAAAGCCGGTAACCAAGCTGCATCAGTTGCGTCAGCGCAGGAACAACCTCAGGAAAGAGAGTCAACTGATCGGGATCACTGAGGTAGGATTTTTCTATATTCAGTGTTCCGTCACGGTCCAGAAAAACAGCTTTTTTTTTATCAGTCATCCGAAGGAAAGGTGCTCAATAATTCATCAACACTGGAAATTGCCGTCCCTACCTTACCAACAACCACACCCGCTGCATGATTAGCAACGATGGCCGATTCAATTGGAGAAGCCCCTCCGGCAACGGCAACGGTAAAAGCAGCAATAGCCGTGTCACCCGCACCCGAAACATCATAAACCTCCTTTGCCATCGTGGGAATATGAAACGGCTTTTGATTGCGCCGACAAAGAAGCATTCCGTGTTCTCCTAATGTGACAAGCATCATGGCCGGATTTGCCCTCTGCATGAGAAGTGCAACTACTTCCAGCAAGGCTTTATCTTCGAGTGGATTATCAGGCCCAGGAGTTTCGGTGCGCTGAACCAATGCAAAGGCTTCCTTGCGGTTAGGAGTCATCAGGGACAAACCATGCAATCGCAGTGAGCGCACTGGCTTGGGGTCCATGCTCAACCAGATACCACGGTCACGACAAAGATCCACCATTCGGTCCAATAGTTCCTGAGTGACGATGCCCTTTCCATAATCGCAAAGGACCACCGCAGCTACCTTGGGCGAAAGAGCTTTTTCAACCTTCGCAATCAGGCGTTCGGTTAATTCCTTGTTGAGTAGATCTTTTTGCTCGCGATCGACACGAACGATTTGCTGACGCTGCGCAACAATCCTTGTTTTGAGGCCAGTAGTGCGCTCTCTTGTCCGTATTAAGCCCGAGCATTTGACCCCCCATTGCCCCAGCTGTTCACCCAGCTGCTCACCAGGGTGATCTTTACCGATCACCGAATAAGCAGAGGTATGAATATCCCAGGCGGTAAGATTGCGAGCTACGTTGGCAGCTCCTCCGGGCATGTAATTTTCGCGACGAAAATCAAGGACAGGCACGGGCGCCTCAGGCGAGATGCGCGAGACATTTCCCCAGATGAATTGATCCAGCATGACGTCCCCTACCACAAGAATACGCTGTTTTTGAGCTTGTATGAATACTTCTTCAACCCTGTTTTGTTTCAGCAAAGATTTCATGCGATCACGGTTTGGTAAGGAATGCGGTTAAGGGGCTGGTTGGTTGTGCCGTTCGCGAAGTATCTACCGCACCAATTTCGAAAGCCTCACGTCCAGCCTGGACGGCTTTACAAAATGCTTTTGCCATGCGCACTGGATCATCGCATACGGCCATCGCCGTGTTAATCAGCACAGCATCAGCCCCCAACTCCATGGCCTCGGATGCATGACTAGGGGCCCCCAGGCCCGCATCAATCACCACAGGCACTTCTGACTGCTCGATGATGATTTGAATCTGGTCGCGTGTCACGATACCTCGATTCGACCCAATGGGCGCCCCCAATGGCATGACAGTAGCGGTTCCGACCTCCTGCAATCGCTTGGCCAACACAGGATCGGCATTGATGTAAGGCAACACGGTGAACCCTTCTTTGACTAAAGTTTCCGCTGCTTTGAGGGTTTCGATAGGATCCGGCAGGAGATAGCGAGGATCAGGATGAATTTCCAGTTTCACCCACTTGGGCAGCCCCGCGGCAACTGCCAACCTAGCCAGACGAACGGCTTCGTCGGCATCCATTGCTCCGCTGGTGTTGGGAAGCAGCAAGTATCTGTCCGAGTCGATGTATTCGAGGATATTGGCAAATGGATCTTTTTTCCCCGACAAGTCAGCTCGTCTCAACGCAACCGTTACAATCTCCGTTTCACTGGCTGCGAGCGCCTCACGCATCAATTCGGAGGAAGAGAACTTACCTGTGCCAGCCAGCAGCCTGGAGTGGAAAGTACGATCACCGATCTTGAGCAATGACTGGTTAGATTTCGTCATGTAGAAAAAAGGTAGGTCAATTTCATAAAAGGTCCAGAGTGCATTGAGTCAAACCGTCATTTCAAGCAGGCGTTCACTCAATTGACCACGCCAACGCTCAAAAAACGTCCATTCGTGATAAAGTGGAGTCAAGTTCTGAGATAACTCCGGAGAAATAGTATGATCCGTCTCGATGAGATTCCATCCCTCATTCAGAGATTCCAACTGTAACTGCAAGCGATCAATTTGCTGATTAATTTTTTTCAGCATGGATTCAACAAGCTGACGAATGCTCATACTTTTTTTCAGAAACAGGATTCGCGATAATTCCGAGGCGTCTTCACCGGGCTTGTCTTTGATGATTGTGTCTAAGTTGTGAAGCAGCGCTCCGATTTCCATGAAAAAATCTCCAAGCTCATCGGGCACCTGACGCAGATTACCTGGAGCGGAGCCAGTTTGAAGGGTAAGCAGGTGTTTCAATCGGGACGGGGTGTGAGAAAGGATGCGTTGAGCTTCATTGACCAACGCGGCATCTGGCTGCTCCGGATCCTCGTCCGGATGTCCCCCCTCCCGGTCAGGGTGAACGGAGACGGATAGTTTCAGGTAATTTGCCTTGAGCGCGCTTTCGTCAATGCAAGGCTGAACAGGCAAGCCAAGGATCTTGAAATAATTAAACTGTCTCATGCAGATAAGATACCAGATCGCCCTCAGGCGCTGAAACTTTCTCCACAGGAGCAACTGGTGGCCGCATTCGGGTTATTGACCTTGAAACCACCATCCTGCAGAGTTTCGGCGTAATCAAGCTCGGAACCGGTTACATACAAGGCACTTTTGGGATCCACAACCACATTGACACCGCCCGATTCAACCAGAATATCCCGATTGGCAGGCCGATCTTGTAGATCCATTTTGTATTGAAGGCCGGAACAACCACCGCCAACTACAGCCACACGCAGCACGCCCTCTGGCCGCCCTTGGCGCTTCAATAGCTTGGATACCTTGCCGACCGCACTGGAAGTCAATTTAATCAAACGCTCATCGCCCTTTCGGACAACGACGTCTTCGTTTTTTTTCTGAACTTTACCTGCAATCATTTTCGAGGAGTAACCTATCCGTCTTTGGATATAAATTCAACGGACAACCGAGAAGAATCATTTGGCCAGTGATGCTTCCAGTAATCGACTGATGTAAACCGTGGCGTCACCACGAAAATCACGCAGGCAATCTTCCGAACAAAGACGCACCACCATGCCATTGTGATCAAAATCCACCGAGTGACCGTAGTGGTCCAGCGTGTTTCCATCTACCAGACATACATTCAGGGGGTAATTTTGAATTTGTTGCTTGATGGAAAGATCATACTCCTTGTTGATACGTGGCACGGTGCGTTGTGCCGGTTCACGATTTCCCCTCCACCCCCTTCTCCCACCCCATTGGGAATCCCTCTGCTTCATCTTCCAGCTGATGATGATACTCAAAATTAAAACGAGCGCGACTCCGTAAAGAATCATTCTTCCTACGACAGCCCAGATAAGTCGAATGATACGTTTCCCATTCATTTCAAACCTCTTTAACAGTCCCCCAGTGGACATCCAACCGCTTACTCAAAAATAGTTTGACCGCTCGAATAAGTGCCTTGGTTTCCATCTTCTGCCCCTTGGCAACGACATCCTTCAAAGTCATGTTGGGCTGAATGGAAAATGATTCCTGGGCAATGATAGGGCCTTCATCAAGGTGCATGTTGACGAAATGAGCGGTCACACCAGCAATTTTGACACCGTGTTCGTAAGCCTGGCGGTAAGCTTGCGGGCCGGGGAAACTGGGCAAAAGAGAGGGATGAATATTGATAATACGATTCTTGAAATGCCACACGAAAGTCGGCGAAAGAATTTTCATGAAGCGGGCCAAGACAATGAAGTCCACTTGATACTCATCCATCAACGCAAGTGCCCCCTCTTCAGCTCGCTTGCGATTTGACCAATCCACCTGTCGGAATGGTATTTGGTGCTTTCTGGCAAGTTTCTTCATGGAGGAATGATTTGAAACCATGATCACAGGATCTGCTTTGAGAGTGCCTTTATCCACTGATTCCAGAATCCCCTCGGGTGCATGAGATTCCAATGAAGCAAAGATGGCCATGCGTTGCCGCGTGCGGAAAGGGTTGAAATTAACCGCGATCTCCATGCCAAGGGAACGTCCCAAATCCGTCAAACCCGCCTCGATCATTTGAGGAACCCAGCGAGTTTCAGGCCAGCTAGCTTGAAGCGTCATGCTGAATTGCCCACGCGTTACCTGCTCCTCCAGAGCTTCGATATTGGCTCCATGCTCGAAAAGGAAATTTGTGACTCGAGCAATCACCCCTGTTTTGTCCTTGCCAATTACAGTTATTGTTCCAACGCGTAGTGAACCCATGGAAAACATTTGACCCTCCATGAAGGCCCAGAAGCAAGCAATAATAATCAAGTATTAGGGATATTCCGCATTTCCTTTGACCTGTGTCGCAACTTTCCCTATTTTGCAGCGTTTTTAGTGGCACATAGTACATACATGGCAACGCCTTTTCTATCCATAAAAACGCTTCTCAATCAGGCTGCACTGGTCACACCAGAGCAGTTCGAGATGTGGGGCAAGCAGTGGCGAACCGCAGTCGAAGGCGGTTCTGACGACTCTTTGATGACTTTTTTTTCAAGGGAAAAAGGCATTACCGAAGAACAATTCCTTAAAAAATTGGCAAAGACACTTGATTGGCCATTCATCGATCTTCAAGGAATCGGCGTGCCTCCTGAAGTGCGAGCACGCATTTCCACCAAGGTTGCCTTTCAATACAACATTATTCCTGTCTCTGAGGAAAACGGGGAATTACGAATCGCCGTCAGCAACCCATTTGAACCTGGCCTTATCAACTCAGCGCAATATGAAGCAGGTGGGCCTATTCAATTTGGTTTGGCTCCAAAAGCTGAAATCGAAAAAGCCCTGAAAAAATACTACGGTGTGGGTGCCGAAACATTGGATGAGCTTGAAGAGGATGAACCCTTTGAATTGATCGTCAGCGAGGATAAGGAGATCACGGATGGCGATCAGGAGGCAAGCGTCATCAAGTTCATGAACCAGATTATCTGGGAAGCATTTCAGGATCGCGCTACTGACATTCACTTTGAGCCCGCTGAAGACGAATTACGCATCAGATACCGTGTAGACGGCATCCTGCATCAAGCTCCAATGCCCCCTCAGCTGAAACGGTTTCAATCGGCTCTCATCTCTCGAGTCAAGGTCATGGCGGGCATGGATATTGCCGAAAAACGCCTTCCTCAGGATGGCCGAATCAACGTTCGCATCAAGGGAGAAGAAATTGATATCCGAGTCTCCACTGTTCCCACTGTCTACGGCGAGAGCGTTTCTCTGCGTCTGTTGACACGTGGTAAAATATTCATGAGCTTGGATAAGCTTGGGTTTGATCCAGATCATGAAGCAGCGTTACGCGAACTGATTGTCAAACCTCACGGCATTGTACTTGTCACAGGTCCAACAGGTTCTGGTAAATCCACCTCCCTGTATGCTTTCTTGAGCACAATCAATACCGTTCAAAAGCGTATCATTACCATCGAGGACCCTGTGGAGTATGAGCTCAAGGGGATTAATCAGATCCCAGTTCGCTCCGATATTGGACTCACCTTTGCCATGGGACTGCGCCACATCCTGCGTCAGGATCCAAACGTTGTCATGGTAGGAGAGATTCGTGATCTTGAGACAGCCGAGATCGCTATTCGCGCGGCATTGACCGGTCACTTGGTTTTCAGCACCTTGCATACCAACGATGCTCCCAGTGCGTTCACACGACTTATCGATATGGGCATTGAACCCTTTCTGGTTGCATCCTCGGTGGAAGCGGTCATGGCACAACGACTCGTCCGCACTATTTGCAAACACTGCAAGACCGAGCAAAAGGTAGACGAAACCTATCTCCACAAAATTGGTTTCCCTGAGGAGGACATCGGTAAATCGACATTTTATTACGGGGCAGGTTGTGAAGCATGCCATCAGCTCGGCTACCAGGGACGGATCGCTATTTATGAATTACTGGTGCTGACCGAAGCACTGAGACCATTGATCCTGAATCGCTCTGCAGCCTCTACTCTGGCTCAAAAAGCCATGGATCAGGGCATGCGTACCTTGCGCATGGATGGCTGGCGCAAGGTTAAGAATGGGGTAACCACGATTGAGGAAATCCTGCGCGTGACTCAAACAGAAGAACACATGGAGTTACTTGAAGAGTAATCTCAATCTCATTGCCATTGACTGACATGGAAGCCGCCACAAAAAAGAAGAAACAGCGAAAGCAAAGATGGAATGATTGTAATGTCATTCAGGTCTTTCCTGATTTGAAAAGGTTGTGGCATTTCAATGTCGCTGAGAAACAAGTCGCTCAAAAGGCAAAACTGAATCATTCCGGGGAAAACCCCATCCCGCCCAAACAGGTGGAACAAACCTGGCGTCAATTCCTTCAGAAAAGGCTGAACATTGCCTGGCTGCCAGCAGAGCATATTTTCCTCCGTATAGTAAACCTCCCCAAAGGAGAGGATCTGGATGAAACAAAACAAATGCTGGAGTTTCAGCTGGAGAAGCTGTCCCCTGTGCCAGTCAATCAAATTGTTTGGTCGTTTGAAATACTGCCTTGTCCGGATCCAGCTCAGCAAACCGTATTACTGGCTCTTGCTGAAAGTTCCAACATTGAAAAGTTACTGGGCGATCTTGAGGAATCAGGATTTCAAACCGACCGCATTGAATCCCCCCTCATTCACCCATTATCAACAGCAACGTTTGACAGCGATTGTGTGCGAGTGCACCTGCAGGAACACGATGAAGATTTTTTTGATTGCATCATTTCCTGGCATATCAACGGGTGGACACAGCATGTTGGACTTTCAAAACTTCCCAAGTCGGATCAAGGAGCCAAGTTGCTCATCGATAATCTTAACAATACGGCTTGGTCTGGTGAACTCGAAGGCTGGTTGTCAGAAGCTCCTGAATTAAGATTTATCGGCGGAGAGCATGTTCCAAGCTCATGGCTGGAGGCAGCAAAAGGCTGGACATCCAAAGAAATACAGAACGAACCGGCCCCCGAAGAAGACGAACAGGCACAAGTTTCCGCGGAGAGAGCCACCCGTAGCCTTTCCACCACCAACCTCATGCTTGAGGACTTGAGAACCAAATACCGTCAGCAATATATTGACGGTCTCTGGATGAGCAGCCTCGGTGGAGTCGCCATGGTTTATATTTTTGGAGTTCTTATATACTTTGTTGCACTTGAGTGGCGACGCGGGGACAACATCGACTTGCAGACCCGATTGAGAAGCAAAGCCAATTCCTACACCAATACCATGCAACTGCAGGCGAAGGTGAACATCCTTCAGGAACAGGTTGACTTGAAATACTCAGCTCTGGATTGCCTCAAAGTAATCTCAGAGATGATGCCGGATGGGATGTCATTGTTGTCTTTTAACTTCCGGCAGGGCAAAGTGCTGACACTGAGAGGAAAAGTTCCAACCGATGAGAGTATTAAAGTGACGGATTACCACGGATTTCTCATTGATGCCAAGGTAGGTGAAAAGCCACTTTTCTCAAGTGTCAGCGATCCGACAATAAGCAATGCGAGCAGCCGAAAAAAGAGCGCTGAGACCCCCACGTCCACCTGGAGCTTTAATTGTGAACTCAGAAGATCGGGATTCGAATGATGCAGTCCTTTTTTGACAAATATAATCTGAATGCTTTCGAGCGACGCCTCGTCGTCATCGTGGGCCTTGTGGTCTTCCTCATCATTAATATGGCTCTGGTCTGGCCGCAGTTTGCAGATTGGGGAGAGATAGGCAAAAAGATGGATCAAGCAGATCAAAAGATTGCCTCTTTTAATCGTTTGATCGGGCGATCGCCTCAGTTTAAAGCCAAACTGGCTGAATTGGAAGGTATCGGTTCCAATGTCTCCACCGAATCTCAAGCGAACGACCTGATCCGATTGATTCAGGGGCAAGCAAGAAAAAGTAATCTTCCCACGCCAAATATCAGTCCAGTGCGGATTTCAAACGAACGCAGCACCAACAACATGTTTTTCGATCAAAAGGCTTACCGACTGACCGTCACGACGGATGACGAAAGCCTCATCAGTTTCCTTGTATCCGTTGGATCAGGAGAATCCATGGTGCGCGTTCATGACCTTGATTTGAAACCCAAGCCACCCTACAACTCACAACTTACATGCAACATGACGCTGGTTGCCAATTATCAGAAGCAACCTTCGGAGGAATAAGGTGTTTGATTTAAAAAGTGACCATTGCGCAATCCATCTCATAACAGAAAAAACAACAACAGGATTCGATTTCAACCATGACCATCAAATTTCAACTTCGACGAGCCAGCCTCACGAAAACGAATCCAGCATTTATCAGGATCATGTCATCCAAATTAAATAAATCTTACATGCGCAAATCGCCAATGTCTTGCTTATGGCTGTTTCTACTTACCGCCACACTCATAACGAATTCGCTTGTTCAGGCACAAAGTCCTGGGGAATTGGACGCAAGATTGAGAGAAGTTCTGCAGCGGGCCATGAACCAGGACGGTAATCTCGAACAAGAATTACAACCTCTTGCGGAATCCACAGAGGCCATCAGTCAAGAATCCGTCAAGACACCAACACCCAAAGCATTGCCTGCACCCAAAGCATTGCCTAATGCGGGTCCCAAAACCCTACCAAGTTTGACTCCCCGCTCAAGCGCGACAGCCACTACCCCGAGTTCAAGCCAAGCGAATCGTAACACCATTCCAGCTCCTCAATCAGGCAATGTTCCTCCTACCTTGCCGCAGGGTGGCACGCTGCCATCTGCATCTTCATTACCCAGCATAAACCCCACAGCCAGCAATACCGCTGCAGCTGGAACTGAAAATCAAAATGGCATTCCAGATATTGCCGGCCTTTTAGCCGCGGCAAGGGGAGAGGTATTAGATGAAAACGAAGTAAATGAGGCTGATAATTTGCATTCCTTCAATTTTCCAGCAATGCCGCTGGAGCCCATCTTTACTATTTACAGTGAATTGACCGGTAAAATGGTGCTTTATTCTCCGGATCTGGGTGGAACGGTCAATCTAGTAACCGCCGCCGGGGTGGAATTGACAACGGAAGAGGCGATCGAAGCAATTACAACAAGCTTATCTCTGGCCAATATCGTTCTTGTGCCAATGGGAGAAAAATTCATCAAGGCAGTTCCTCAGGAAGAGGCCATGCAACATGCACCTGCAATCAGTATCGAAGATCGTGAGAATATTCCTGACTCAGGTGTTTTCCTGACACGAACCATCAAGTTGAATTCTTCCGCGCCTTCCGCGGTTGCCGATATACTGAGCCCAATGAGCGGGAATCCAGATGGTCTCATCCCAATCGATTCTACTCAGATCCTGATCATCCATGACTACGCCGTTAATATAAAGCAGATGCTTGAGGTTATTGAAAAAATTGATATCGAGCCCGAGCTGGACTACTCACTTGAAGTCATTCCTATCAAATACAGTAAAGTCACGGATCTCTATGGAACCATGAGTGCACTGATTGATGGTGGAGGAGTTGCTTCCGCGGTTGGAGGTAATTCAGGGAGCAACATGGGGTCCGGCGGTTTCAACAGTGGGTTCGGTGGCAGCCGTAGTGGTTTCGGTGGCAGCCGTAGTGGGTTCGGTGGCAGCCGTAGTGGGTTCGGTGGCAGCCGTAGTGGGTTCGGTGGTGGATCTTCATTTGGGGGATCTTCTTTCGGTGGTGGCGGGTTCGGTGGTGGCGGGTTCGGTGGTGGATACCGCCCATATCAATCCTCCTCACCTGTTGCAGTAAATCGCTCCTCGGGTTCTTCAGTAAGCAGCAATCGCAGCAGCTTTCAGGACCGATTACGCAAAGTCATCGATAAGGCGGCTGATGGCGAGGAGGAAATTGAACTATTGGCTAATGCACGGATCGTTCCGGACGAGCGCTCCAATTCATTGTTGATTTTTGCCAACAAACAGGATCTCACCATGATCACCAACATGGTTTCCAAAGTGGATGTACTACTGGCTCAAGTCTTGATTGAGGCCATCGTCCTTGAAGTGGGCATCGGCGATAATCAGACAGTAGGCGTCAGCATGGCTCAGAACCCGAAAAATTCAGGTAAATATTCCTACGGTGGAGCAATGGCTAACAATTCAAACCTGGATACAGGGAACAATTTCCTCAGCAACACCACGACCAATGGTTTTGGCGGGTTACCTGGAGGCTTCAGTTATTTCGGAAAGTATAATGATACTCTAGATGTGGCAGTGACAGCCATAGCTACGGATAACTCCGTTCAAGTAGTGCAAAGACCCCGTATTCAAACGTCTCATGGCATTCCAGGCTTTTTCACCCTGGGAGAACGAGTACCGATTGTGACGGGAGGTTTCACCGGCGGTTTCAACTCAGCGGGCAGTCAGTCTTTTGTCCAATATCTGGATATTGGTATACAGTTATCCGTGCAGCCCTTCATCACACCTGAAGGCTATATCGTCATGGAGATCAGCCAAAATGTGGATCAGCGCGGGGGTGATGTCATCATCGACGGCAACCCAAATCCCGTGGTCAATCAGCGTGCTGCACAGGCGACTCTTTCAGTGCGTGATGGTGACACCATCATGCTGGGCGGCTTCATCAAACAAACCAAGAACAAGAGTAAATCAGGCGTTCCCATTCTGAAGGACATCCCAGTTCTTGGTGCTTTATTTCGCACCAAATCCGACAGCAATGATATGACAGAACTGATCATTCTTCTGAGAGCGACTGTCCTCAAAACGCCAGAGGATGCTGCTTTGGTTGCTCAAGAGCAACGCGAATCGCTGCCCGGCGTCAAAAACATGGAAGAAGAAATGAAGAAAGATACGGAAAAAAGAGCAGAAAAAATTCTGCGTTCCAATCGCCGCAGCAAGAAATAAACTCCAATCATTTTCTGGCGGATGGCTTGCCCGGCCATCCGCTTTTTTTATGGAGTGAATACTGTTTTCTCTGATGAAAGCGCTATTGATTCAATCCCTGAACAGCATCTGGCTCGTGATCATATTCATCGGAGTACCAGCGGTCAGTTCTCTTCGACTAGGCTCCCTGCAAATTTCCTCGAGACCCGTTTGGCACATGCTCGTATTATCAGGGATCGCCATTGCGCTGGCTTTAAACACTGGGGCCTGTTGGAGAGGAGTCCATTCGAAAAAAGAAAAGCGTATCTGTCTTCGATGGATCTCTGGATACGCCTTGCTGGGTGTGACGTTTTTTGCCTATTCAGAAAAATGGATCGGATTCAAGTGGTTGAAAAGCCTGCTCCTGCACGCGCAGGGGTTCCTTTGATGAATCGCTCGATCACTGCCGTGACTTCAAGAATGCCAGCAGATCAGCTAATTCTTGCTGCGACAATTGCTCATCCAGCCCGGAGGGCATGACCGATACCTGACCGGGACGTATCGAATCAATGTCACTCTCTTCCAGGCGCATTTCATTCCCTGCTCCGGCCACCAGCCGGATCACACCCCTTCCCTCTCGAAGCATCACTCCCGAGAACTCTTCCCCATCATGCGTTTCAACAATCATGGGTTCATAACTGCGCACAAAACTGGCACTTGGAAAAAGAATAGCTTCCAAGAGGTCGCGCTCGTTACGCACGGATCCAATCCGAGTGAGATCGGGTCCAGTCTGCCCCCCGACGTAGCCAATCTGGTGGCAAGCTGAACAGGCGGTATTTTCACTCTTGAAGACAGCTTGTCCACGCCGCACATTGCCTTCAGGCAATTGTGCCAGCACCCCTTGCAATTGTCTTCTTTGTTGTTCCACATCAACTTCCATTGATTTCAACCAGAGACGAGCTTGATCTTGAACCTTTACAGGAAATGAATCGACAGCATGCAGAAGCAGATCCGGTCTGATCGATGCATTGGCAGGGGCTTTTTGGATGACTTGCATGAAGGCCTCACCTAGATCCGGTTCGGAATGACCATGAAAAAGATCCACCAGTTGCGATAGATGCAGTGGGCCTGAATGTTCAAATAAAGGCAGAAGGGCCTTCACTTGATGTGACTCCAATGAGGCATCGCGCCACATCTCAAGGGCCTTTTCTCTCAAACCAGGCTTGCTGGCATCCTTGTAAGCCGCCAAAGATGTCTTCATTGCTTCGTTCTCTAGATGAGGATTGAACCTGATGATGGAGCGGAAGATTGCCAGGCGAGCAGCCATGGACAACCCCTCTCGACTCGCAGCATATTCCAGTGCCGGCAATAGAACCTCGCGTTCACGCCCTGTGAGTGTCCACTGACTGACCGTTTCAATGGCAGAGCTGACTAGAGGCGATGCGTCTGAATACATTCGTCTGGAGACCGGTTCCAACCAAGTTGTTGGAATACTTCGCAAACTGTCATGACACATCACCTGCAGGATGAGTTGCTTCACCTCCAAATCCATCCAACTTTCATCCAGCCACTTGCCCATCACCTTTTGAATCTCAGGCTGTTTTACAAAAACCTCCAGTTGTCGCTGTAACTGAGAGAATGCGAGTGCCTTTTGATCTTTGTTGAGAAGAACCGATTCAAAATGGGAAGCAAGCCCCCCACCCCACTCGGGATGAAACCCTGCTACCCACATGGCTCGATCTCGCAATGCATCATCCTCGGCCGTCAATAAACCAGCTATGTGCGATGCATTGAGACCATTGCTCTCTAACTGACTCAAGGCCGTCAGGGCAATCCGTCGAACATTGGGGTGCTGAGCGGGCGCTAGAGCGGCAAACAGGGTCTCAGCACTAGCGTTGACCTGAATCAACGCATAGATCAAGGCATGCTCGTGCGCGCGGTCTCTGAGGTCATGGGCCTGCTGTAAAATGGCATCGGCAATCTCAGGTTCTCCAATACGCCCAATACCCTCAGCAGCTTTCCGACACACAAATGGATCTTCATGCCTCAGCAATGCTGTCAGTGCGGGCAATGCCTCAACATCGTGATGAATACCTGCGACATGAATCGCCGTGCGCAGCAATTGTGCATCGCTGGCATTCAACGCAAGCCGCACCGCTTTGCGTGCCTCATCCCCGGGTATTCGACTGAGTGCCCACAAGATATGCTGTTTGATGGAAATCGATACCCCCTCGGCTTCAAGAACGACCTTTGAAGGCTCGATTGCGTTGCCACCCTGCTCTGATAAAACCTGAACAGCCCGCTGATTGACCGAATGCCTGTCATCTCCGAGCAGGATCAGTAACTCAGACACTGAAAGATCGTTCCAGAACAGCCGAATGCCGTAGGGGTCCCTTACATCTTCATTTACCGTTCGCTTGACTCGATAAATAGCTCCAAGCACGTCGGGTTTGTATAATTGAGAGGTAGGACAACAAAGTTTGTACCATCCACCGGTATCCACAACCAGCATGGTCCCATCACCATCTTCAAGGACATCTGTTGGATGAAAATCATGATGAGAAGAAACCACGAAATCAGAATCAAGCGTCCGAAAACTCGTTCCGTCTTCGATCAGCTGATGTCGTTGTATCCTGCGCAGATTAAAATGGCTGCTGAACAAGTTACCTTGAAACTCACTGCCAAATCTACTGGACTCATAGCGCATCAGTCCACTCGGCGCGGCCGGTCCCAAATGTGTCATGGCGGGAAGGAATTCACCGGTCACTGTGAGCCCCTCCAGTACTCCGTGTTCCTTGGGATAAACACCTCCATAAATGGCATGAACCAGAGCATCGCGCTTACCGGCTCGCGGGTGTGAATAAAAGGTCGTCGTGAAAAAGATTTCACCGGCATCGTCAAAGGCAATCTCAACGGGATTGTCCATGCCCCCGCTCATGACCGAATCAAATTCACTTCCATCAGGCAAACAGCGGAATATATGCGCGGCCGAGTCTTTCATGATTCTACCATCGAACAATGTATGTGTCTGTTCAGCAAAAGCTCCTTTGCTCCAATAAATCCAACCATCTTTACCCATGTAAGGGCCATGGATGTCATTGGCACACCCCGTAAGCGTTTTGGCATCAAACCAAACCTCTCGTTTGTCCGCTACCCCATCGTCATCCGTGTCCTCCAATCGCCATATTTCAGGGGGGGCTCCACAGTAAACAGCTCCTTGATGCCAGAGCACACCTTCGGGAAACATGAGATCTTCAGCATAAACCACGCTCTCATCATAAATGCCATCACCATCGGTGTCCTCGAGGCGCACGATTCGGTGAGGTTTTGCTGCGAGTTGCTGCTGAACCTTGTCATTAGACCCCGAAGAATCAGCTACATAAAGGCGCCCCTGATCATCAAAATCAGCAACAATGGGACGTTCTACCAAAGGCGGACCGGCGACTAATTCAATCTCAAATCCTTCAGGTAGAGTAAAGGTATGGTGATCAATCTGCGTGGATGCCCCGGAGCAATTAATTACACCCAAATACCCCATGCAGCTAGCGAAAGCATGCATCCAAATCAGGAAGCCGAAGACCCTTGGTGTCATGATTTAAAACTAATCAAATTCCGCATCAAGACAAGATCGATATGCACACCTATCGATCCTTTTGGACATAGAGAACAGCTGTTCTTCGCGCCCTCAGAACTTATTCTGCAATAAAAATGAAAAATCTCTTGCAGTCCTCCCTCTCTACTCCTATGTTCCTGACCTCACCCGGTTCGCGGGGTGGAGCAGCCCGGTAGCTCGTCAGGCTCATAACCTGAAGGTCACAGGTTCAAATCCTGTCCCCGCAACCAATTTTTCTTTTTTTATTGTTTCCTGATGCCCCCTTCATTCTGAGGCTGAACACGAGTTTGGTTATTTCTGTTTGTTGTTCATCCAGCAATAGCATCGTCTGTATTCCGCAATGCCCCGTAATCGGTAATTTTCAAAGTGTCGGAATCAGTAAGCCCCTCGTTGGACCAATTGCATTTTTCGGTAGTAATCTCAATTAATTCCATCATCCCTGTCAAATCGCCACATTCTCACGATCTCTTCTATCCAGATTATTAAGGTCTTACTCAATGTCCTCATGTTTCCAGTCCTGAGGGTAAATCCATCAACTCTGGGATTTGGAGACGGCCCATGTCCTGATGGAGCGTTTGAAGTTTGTAAGTGAACCTGCAACGACTTGGCCCCCTTGGAGCATCTGTTGAGATCGCTTCCAAAATATTATTGCATCCCATGCTCCGTTTCAGGCCCTGCATTTCATCGAAGACAAAATATCGGTGTTTATGACGATTTCACATGCACTTAGGCTGCATCAACTGATGCATGGAATCGATACAATGCCGACATGATCGATTTGGAAAGTCAACGATGTTGAGGTGTTTTTCTGGGGCGATGAGAAAAGCGCACAGGTCAGAAAACACGGGAGGCTCCCGATCCATGAAAAGTCGCTGTGAAACATGGGTTGATTGAAGTTTGATCAATGGCAAATAACAATCACGCGTACTAGCAAAGATTTGATCTGATGCCTCCATTCCCGAGCAATACTTATCCACCCTTGCACTCCTTCCTTGTCAGACACAACGAATGATGGCTTTATTTGTCCGCTTGCGCGGGTTTTCCGCATCAAAGCGACCCATTTCAATGGATCCATTAGCATCTTTTCTTAAGGATCCTTATAGTTCGGTGGCTGACAAATGACTTGTCATGGACGAGAGCGTCTCATCTCATGAGCGTGCGGTAGGATTTCTTTTGACTTTAACTACTCTTCACTGCAAAGTTCTTTTCAGAATAATTAAAAGTTGAAATGAACCTTCGCATCCAACTCAAACACATCGCCAGCTTTGCTATAACCGCAGTTGTTCTTACAGGATCGATTACAACTGACCTTTTCGCACAAGAGACAACACCTGAATCACAATTGACCTGGAGTGATCTGGGCTTTGATGGATTTCCAGAGAACTTATCCACAGACGAAATCGAAGTGGTCGAAAGCCTCAACAGAGGACGGGGTGAATGGACATTTGAAATGACTGGCCAAGGCCCGGAAAAAACGCAATCTGTCCAGGGAAAACTGGAAATCCAGGGCAGCGCAAAGTTTGGCATGATTCCCGGATGGGGGTTAACACTGAACTGGCCCATTGAAAATCCTGAGAATATGGTCCAGTACGCTTGGATGATTGTGCCTGAAAAAGACAAAATCGAAATAATGCTTTTTCAGATAGGCCCGATCAAGGTCGGATCTGACGGCAAACCTACCAAGGATGCAATGATGAAAGCTCAAAGAAAACCTTTCCGCGGAATCTGGAATCCAGCGCGCAGAACAGTTCTCTGGCAAGAGAAAGAGTTACCGAAGGGCCTCCCGGTGAAAACAAAGCAGGACGAATCTGAAATCAAGGAGAAGGGATCATTCGAAATGGTCCTTCAGAGCAACGGAGAAATTACCATTCAAAACCACACGCTTGTCAGTAATGGTCCGGGTATTTCGGGAAAAGCCACCGCAAGAATCAGCAAACCGCTGGCCGAAGAGAAGCTGTATTTCAACAAGGACATTCATTTCGCAACGTTTTCAGATATTCTGGAACCTCACATCAAACGTTTCCTTCCACCAAATGCAGTCAACATCACCCTTTATCTCCAAAGGAATGGACACTTTGCGAATTACAAAGTTTCAGAAGAAGATTTCATCAACTTCCTAAACGTATTGTGGGAAAAAGATAAATGGGAAAAGGGCAAAGCAGTGAGCAAGACAGAGATGGCAAAACAATTTCAAAAACTTGGATGGGATCCACTTGAAAACGCCATTTCATACAGCAGCCCCATCCAACCCAATGGTGCCATGACCAATTATTATTTCGACGCGAAGGCTGGCATTGCCTATGAGAACACGGGCTATTGGTAAACAGCTGGAAAGAACCTCTTCATTCTGGAGTAATTGAGCCTCTGCCTGTCTCATCGTATTCCCAGCACTATGATGACTACAAATGACGATCTCCGGACAAGATGCTTATTAACGGACATGAGATTGCTTTGTGATATCATCTGAGCATCGAATGATGATGGGTTGATAGAATAGCCAGTGATCTACCCAGCGTCCTGATTTGGCGAATTTCGAAGATTACCAAATATGTCGCATGATTCAAAAACAATACGTGAAGCTGAACCTCTCAGGCCATTGCCAATGCTGGAATTGAATCTTCATAGTACTTTTTCCGTCCACAGGTATTTCACTGGATGATTGAACGAGCGAACAAACTTGGCTGGGCCCACTCGGTGGGCATAAAAAAACCCAGCAACCGCCGAAACAGTCCTGGGTGAGTAAATTAAAACTAAGTCTAGTAGGATTTAGCGTCCCTCCATGATGTTAGTCGGTAATCCGTGTTCCCAACCTCGTGGCTGACTCCATGGTCGTGCTGAGGTATTGTCAGGGTCAGGAGTTGAGCACCCAGTGTTGAGGGCTAGGGCAATAAAACCCAGAACAAAGCTTAGAAGGAAAAAGTGTTTCATTCTGTTGACTCTCTTGGCACCGATCTAAGATATCTCAGTAAAGAACCTCGTCGCCCACCTTGATGTCGGCTTGCAACCAACCAGGCAAGACATTAGCTACGGATCGATCGTTTTCGACCGATGAAATCTGAACTTTACCGACTAGCTTGCCACCACGGCTGACCATTAGTTCTCCGTTCTCTCGGACGCCGTCCTGTTCCCCTACATTGATGACAACAAATCCCCAATCAGTATCGACTGAGAGAATGGAACCTTCAATGCCGTCGCGCATGACGACTTTCTGGTTAGGGCCAACAAATCGGCTCAACTCATATTTGATCTGGTCGAGCTGGCGGATAAGGACTTCTTTTTCGGAGGTGATGGCTGCGATTTCTTCGTGAGCATCATTCAATCGATCTTTCATGGTGATCACAAATTGAGGTGTGACGCCTAAACCTTCCCAGGCTTGAATGTCGCGCTGAGCCTCGATGAGCTCAGATTTGGTTGAAGTCAATTCAGAATCCAGTTCATCGCCGCGAGCTTTTTGCATGGCACCAAACTGCATCGCGCCTTTCAATTTGTCATTCGCATCGGTAAGATCACCGCGCAGCGTTTCTGCTTCTTCTTCAGCATTACGCTGTGCAGTTTCGGCCTGACGCTGCGCTTCTTCAGCGCTGTATCGGGCATCGTTAGCCGCAGATAGATCTGACTCCAACGTCGAAATTTTGGGGGCGACTTGCAATTGAGCAATGCCCAATGCACCAAGTCCGAGTAAAATAACCAATATCAAGCCTGCTCTCAGCATAATCAAAAAAATTTAAGGTTTTGAGTGGCGACAGACTAGAGGAAAATCTGTATCCCTGTCAACTGTCGCTTGAATATCTTTGTTCGTTTGTCTGTAAAATTTATTAACTTAAGATGCGTTTACCCTCACTGAGGAATATTCCCTGAAAGTTCATCTTCAGTGCATCGGCGTTGGCGGCTTTGCTCAAAGCTTCTTCCTCAGTGACCAAACGGTCTTTCACGAGAGCTAACAAGGACTGATTAAAATTCTGCATACCATCCTCACCCCCTGTCTCAATGGCTGCCCCCAGTTTCTCCAATCGATTTTCTTCGATAAGCTTACGAACGGTGCCGGTATTGATCAATACCTCAATGGCTGGAATCACTCCACCACCAATGCGACCTACCATCCTCTGACAAACAACTGCTTTCAAGGTGCCAGCCAATTGGCGACGAATCTGGTCTCGCTCTTCTGATTTAAAAAAGTCCAGAATGCGTGTCACTGATTGGGCCGCGTTAGTTGTGTGCAGGGTGGAAAGTACAAGGTGCCCAGTGTCTGCAGCACTCATTGCAGCGGAAAAACTGGTCGCATCTCTCATTTCACCAATCATGATTACATCTGGATCCTGCCGAAGAACATGCTTCAAGCCGGCAGCAAAACTAAGTGAATCCAAGCCAACTTCTCTTTGTTCGATAACCGATTTATTGTCTGTAAAAACAAATTCGATTGGATCTTCAAGAGTAACGATATGGTTGCGACTTGATTCATTGATATGCTGAATCATGGCCGCGAGAGTGGTCGATTTCCCGCAACCAGTCGTTCCAGAAACAAGCACAATCCCACGGGGGGCCTCAGCAATTTCCTTGAGAACCGGGATCAGGCCCAAATCTTCAAAGCTGGGAATGTCTGTTTTCACGTAACGCATGGCCAGTGCAAAAGAGCCACGCTGCTGAAAACAGTTTGTCCGAAACCGCCCTACTTTCTCGGAGTAGTAGGAAAAGTCAATTTCACGTTGGTTTTGAAGCACATCCTTGAGGTGAACAGGGATAATCTGTTCAAGAATGTTTTCCATCCATTCAGCAGTTGGTTTTGGAGCCTCAACGTCGACTAAATTGCCATCAATTCGAAAGGTGATGGGACTGCCGACTTTAATATGAACGTCTGACGCACCGCCTTCAATGGCAATGCGTAGAATACGATTGAATAATTCCATAAATCTCTGATGGAGGGCACCTGCCCCCCCTTTACTGCGACATGCAATGCACGCGCGCCAATGACTCTACCTGAGATTGCGCTTCGGGATCCAAGCCCACGAACAAGATGGAGATGACGAAACCGCTATGGCGACTGC